>Ga0208554_1000038_pt1 | contig 25525 bp, 19 predicted proteins | sample Colrivmet1371B02_FD_187628 | JGI IMG/M metagenome (GOLD analysis project Ga0208554, IMG submission 187628) | Estuarine microbial communities from the Columbia River estuary - metaG 1371B-02 (SPAdes) (version 2) | ecosystem: Environmental > Aquatic > Marine > Intertidal zone > Estuary | place...
TTATTAATTTTTCTTATTTTTATTATTAATTTTTCTTATTTTTATTATTAATTTTTCTTATTTTTCTTATTAATTTTTCTTATTTTTCTTATTAATTTTTTGGTTACTTTTTTTTTAAAAAAGTATATTTAAAACTAAAAAAATATAATAATAAAAATGACAGATATTTTAAACTTGAAAAAATATGATAAAGAATACATGTTGAAAAATTACAATAGTATATTAAAATTAGTAAATGAATATGTTTCTAAAATTATTAAATCTGACAAAGATGTTCAAACGTATCGTGTAAAAGCTATTGAATTATTAGAAAGTTTTGTAAATTGTTTAGAAGTAACTGATTATTTGCTAATTGATAGCAAACCAAAAATATCGAGGGAAATTTATATAGAAAGTTATTTTACACTTGGTACTTTGTATAAAAATTATGCTGAAAGGGAGATAGAAATGCAAGTAAAAATATTACAAATGAATGCCAATAGAAGAACAAATGAAAATATTTCATTATCTTCTAGAAACGAAACAATTTTTAAAAAGGCAATAAGTAGTTTTCAAAAAATTTTATACATATCTTTTGATGACGAATATGCATTAAAACAATTGATAAGTATATATACTCAATTATGTTTTTTTTCTGGAGATAAATTAATGAAATGTTTTAATTATTTAGAAGAAGCTTTATTGTATGCTCCTGAAAATGAAACAATACATTATAATTTAGGATTTATTTATCAAAGATTAAATAAAATAGAATTGTCATTAATACATTATAAAATAGCAATAAAAATAGTTGGTAATGACACGAAAAATGATGAAAATAAGAGATTATTAGTAAATAGTTATAATGGTATTTCATGTATTTTTCGTTCTATAAAGAAATGGCCAGAAGCATTGTTTTATTTACAAAAAGCTGAAAAAATAGATCCATTAAATCCAGATATTAATAATCAATTAGGTGTTGTTTATACGGAAATGCGTCGTACAGATTTAGCTGAAAAATCATATTTGAATGCAATAAAACACTACAAAAATTCTTTTATATCAAGTGATCCTATCTTTTTATTGGCTGAATTGTATTTAAATTATGGGCACATGCATTCATATAATGGTGATAATTCAAAATCTGTTGAATATTATAATAAATCTATACAGGTTTGTCCTACGTTTACATTACCTTTTCAAAATAAATTAATGAATTTGAGTTATTTATTTGATCAATTTGAGGATAAAATGTATATATACAATCAACACAAGCTTGTTAATAAACTTTATAAAAAGAATAGTTTAAAATATACATTTGATAAATCATTTTATGGTACCTTGCCGTCTAATACCTTCGGTAAAGGTACCTTGCCGTCTAATATTAAAGGTACCTTGCCGTCTAATATTAAAGGTACCTCAAAAATAAACATAGGTATTATTTCGGGAGATTTTGTAGATCATCCTGTTAGTTTTTTTATAAGTACGTTTTTGAAAAGATTTGACAATAATATGTTTAATGTAACTTGTTATTCAGAATGTATTATTAATACATCTGCTTTTAATGAAAAGTTAAAGTTTAAAACTATAAAAAACATGTCTGCAGAAGGAGCGTCAAATATGATTTATAATGATAATATACATATTTTATTTGATTTAGCTGGTCATACAGCATTTAATAGATTAGATATTTTTGCCATGAAACCATGTCCAATACAAATTACTTATATTGGTTATCCTTATTCTACAGGCTTAGAAGAAATGGATTATCGTATTACTGATAATATTTGCGATGGTGATTTCAGTGTTTCACAGAAATTTTACACTGAAAAATTAATTGGATTAAAAAATTGCTTTTTATGTTATGATCCTCTTACTACCGTTACCGACGATGTCGTTAGACGGCAAGGTACCGTTACCGACGATGTCGTTAGACGGCAAGATTCTGAATTAAAAATAAGGCAAAAAGAAGGTAAAGAAAGAGAAATTGTTATAGGATGTTTTAATCGTGTAAACAAAATAACAGATGCAGCGATAAAAATGTATAACAATGTACTATTGTCTGTAAAAAATTGTAAACTTGTTTTTAAAACAAAGGCTTTGATTAATAAAGATATACAAAAGAACTTTATTAATAAATTTGACAAAGGTGTACGTTCAAGAATTACTATTTTAGATTGTACGATATCACATCGTGATCATTTATTAACTTATAATAACATAGATATTGCACTAGATACATTTCCATATTCGGGTACTACAACAACTTGTGAAGCTTTATACATGGGTGTTCCTGTTTTTTCATTATATGATTCTACTTATTATTTTCATGCTCAAAATGTATCGTGTAGTATTTTAAAGAATAGTGATTTAGATTATTATGTAGTAAATAGTGAAAATGAATTGATTGAAAAGATAAATCTTTTACATCAAAAAGATAATGTTTTTTGGGAAAATTTAAAAATGGATACAAGAAATAAATTTAAAAATGGAAAAGTATGTGATAGAGAAGAATATTTGAAAAATTTCAAAGAATTATTAGTAGATTTATACTCCAAGAATAAAGGGGTCATCTGTTAAAAATACTTGTTCATTTTGGATATATCCAACTTTATTAAAATTAGATGTATCATAAATAAATTCTTTATCTTTATAATAGAACGAATCTTCTATAAAAATTTTTTCCATGTCGATAGACGGCAAGGTACCTTTATTTAGTATTTCTGTTTTTTCTACATTTTTATTTATTATAAAAATATTATTTTCTTCATTTAGTTTTTTATTAAATTCTAAATAAAAATGCATTTTACAATAATTGCTATGAGGTTGTGATTTTCTACAACATTTATTACCATTTTTAGAAATACCTAAACAAATAGGATCTTCTTCTTCTGTAAAGATATTATTAAATTCTTCTAAAGTAACTTTATCTGATGTGTTTTTGTAAAATACATCATATTCTTCTAATATATTTTGTATAATTTGCTTAATATCTTTTTTATATGCCTTTTCTAAACTACTATCTAAATTTTTAAAACGTTTTAGTAATTTTTGCAACTCCATTACTTTTTAATTTTTGCAAAAATATTTTGATTTTTTATTTAAAAATAGTCTACTTTTTTAAAAAAAAGTAGTTTATAAAAAATTGAAAAAAAAACAAAATTGGTTAAAAAAGTGTATTAGCAATGTCAACTTGTAACGTATGTGTAGAAGATTATAACAAGAATTTTCGAACAAAAGTTACTTGTAGATGCGGATTTGAAGCATGTCGAAATTGTATTAAAACTTATTTAGTAGACCAAACGAATGATGCTCATTGTATGTCTTGCAAAGTACAATGGGATCGCCAATTTTTAACAGACTCTTTTGAAAAAACATTTATGACAAAAACATGGAAAAATCATCGAGAAAATATTTTGTATGAACGTGAACTAAGCATGATGCCTGAAACACAGGTTTATGTTGAAAAAATTATTGAACTTGAAAAAAAGGAAAATGAAAAAAAAAGTATAAAAGAAGAATTGCAAAATCTTTTTATTCGTTTAGATAACTGTGATAAAGAAATTCACAAATTAAAAACTACTAGTGTAGATTTGTCTTGTCGTAGAGAATTTATTAGACATTGTCCTAATGGTGATTGTCGTGGTTTTCTTAATATTACTTTGAAATGCAATATATGTGAAATGTGGGCTTGTGGTGATTGTCGTGAAGTAAAGGGTGATACGCGTAATGCAGAACATGTTTGTAAAGAAGATATTTTAGCATCTGTTAAACAGTTAGAAAAGGATACAAAGCCATGTCCTAAATGTGCTTCGTCTATATTTAAAATAGATGGATGTAATCAAATTTGGTGTTATAATTGTCATACAGCATTTGATTGGAAAACATTGAGGATTGAAACAGGTACAATTCATAATCCAGAATATTTTGATTATCTAAAAAAATCCGGTAAAGAAATTCCAAGAACGCAAGGAGATATTCCATGTGGTAGAGAAATTTCAAATTATTTTATATCACGTAATGTTGTTAAATTCTTAAAAAAAGATTTGGATATAATGAGAAGTGTTATCCATGTTAGAGAAGTTGAACTAAGAAGATTTAATCCAGGTAATATAAATGATAGAAATAGAGATGTACGTATAAAATATATGATGAAAATGATTAGTAAAGATAAATTGAAATTGTTGTTACAAAAAAGAGAAAAAGATACGCAGAAAAAAATAGAAATATCAAATTTATTAAAAATGTATATTCAAAGTATGACAGATATTTTCTATAGATTTAAAGAAGATCATGAAAATAGGAAACCGTATTATTCTGAAATTAAAAAGTTGGCAGAATATACAAATGAATGTTTTGAAAAAATTGCCAAGTCGTATAATTGTAAAGTGTGGAAAATTGAGGATGATTTTTTGTAAAAATACTTTTTTAAAAAAAAAGTAACCAAAAAACAAAGCTACGCTTAACATTTAAAAAAAAGTACCTTACCAAGCTGAAGCTCGGCTTCGGCAAGGTAACCAAAAAACAAAGCTACGCTTAACATTTAAAAAAAAGTACCTTACCAAGCTGAAGCTCGGCTTCGGCAAGGTAACCAAAAAAAAAAGATTAAAAGCCCGTTAAAATATTAAGAACACTTTGTTTTTAATATTTTAACGGGCTTTTTTTCATGTAAAATAAAATTGTAAAACATAATGTATTTTAATTTTTTTTGGTTACTTTTTTTTAAAAAAGTATTTTTTATTTGTTAATTATAAATGTGGTTTATATCAGAATCTCATATACATGGAACTGGTATATTTACAAAAAATTTAATAAATCCTGGACAAATAATAGATGTAGCTATTGATAATAATAATAAAGTTACATATTTTGGTTCTAAAGTAAATCATTCATGGAGACCAAACACCTCTTTATATAAATTAAATAATATTTATTATTTGGTTGCTGAGAAAAGAATTGGTCAATTTGAGGAAATTACGGCTAATTATATGAATACACCAGATTTTATAAAAAAACCAGATTTTAATTGGAAATAAGTTAAAGTAAAAACATTTTAGTCATTGCATCTATATGCGTATCTTTTTCGATATACACTTTTTTAATTTTTGATAAAGGAATGGTGATATCTACACGTGATCCTAATAAAATAATACCTAATTTATCACCTAATTCTAAATCTGTGTTTTCTTTTATAAATGTTACAATTCTTCTTGTAAAAAGTCCTGTTATCTGCGTAACTGTATATGAAAAGTCAAATTTTTTATTGTAAAATGTATGAATAATCTTTTCATTGTTAATAGAATGTTCTTTATATGCCGGTAAAAACATTCCATTTTTTTTAACTGAAGACAAAAGAACAGAATTTATAGGTACATACTGTGTATGATTATCAAACAAGTTTAAAAATAAAGAAATAGAAAGATTTTCGTTTTGTATAGATATATCTCTAACATATCCACTACTTGGTGAATAAAATATATTTGGATCACTTTTTATTAATTTTTTATTTGGTGTGCGCAAAAAAAACAGTATAAAAAAGAAAAATAATAAAGATATATATTTATTTTTAAAAAGAATGTATATAATAAATGGTATAATAATTAGAGATTCTATATCAATATAAATATACATATATATATATATAGTAACGTAAAAAAAGTATAATAAATTAAAAAAAAGTTTTTTAATTATTTAGTAAAATTAATTTATTTGGATAATATAATGTTGGCAAAGTTATTAGTATATTTTTTATGTATATCATTACTTGCATTTATTTATGTTTATAAAATACCAATTTTTTGTACAGAATGTCAAAAACCAACTGGTACTGCTGCTTCTATTTTTAGATGTATAATAGACGAAGATAAATTATGTAATGTTCACAATGAAATGATTGATGTTCAAAAAAGAACTTCTTCTTTTTTTGTATGGGTAAAAGATATAGTTACAAAAGATATTCCTGATACAATATTCAACGAATTAAAAAAGATATTTTCATTTTTTGAAAATATAGGAAATAACATAAAAGATATTCTTGATAAAATAAAGAATGCATTTATGGTTATTAAAAAGGAAGTTGTAGATAAAGTTGTAAAAGTATTTACTGATTTGACAACAAATTTAACTAATATGTTTACGGAAATGAGTAATGGCATTAAAAACTTTGCATTTTTAATATATCAAAGTATAGATAATTTACGTAATAATATAGTAATTAAAATAAAACAAATAGGTGAATTTATACAAACTAAAATTCAAACGGAAATTTTAGATAAAATTAATGATAATGTTATCAAACCAGTAAAAGAAGCTTTTGAAAAAATTGGAGGATTTTTTAGTGGATTGGTTGATGCAATTATATCTCCATTTAAAGATTTATTTGACAAGATAGCAGGTGCATGTGTACCAGAATTACAAATAATTCCAGAGACAACAATATTTAATGATATAAATATAGATTGGGCAAAAATTAATATTAAAGGTATTAAAATACCTAGATTAGCAATACCAAAATTTTGTCCATTTGAATCATTAAACACTTTATATAAGACTATAAAAGATGCGATTACTACAGCTTTTGATAAGATATTAAGTCCAGTCACTACTGCGATTGCAACAATTAAATCAAGTTTTGACAACTTGGGAAATCTTATTAAAACTGGAGCAGAAGCAGTGAAAAATTCAGTATTGGATGAAATTGAAAAGTTAAAGAATTATATTATAAATGCATTTGAACCGATAAAAACATTTTTCAAGAATCTTGGTGAGGATATATCTACAAAAGTTAATGCAGCTTATACATTTATTAAGGAAAAGTTAACTGAAATAAGTAACAAGATTATAAGTTTTTTCATTAATGCCTTTGATTCGATGTGGAAAGAAATAAAGGAAATATTTAAACCTGTAATTGATTTTTTTGAAAGTGTATGGGATAGTTTTATGCAAGTGTATAAAAATTTTATCAAGGGATTAAATGATGTTTATATAGAAGTTAAAAAACAATGGACTATTGTATATGATTTTATAAAAGAAAGAATATTTTATGTAGCATATATTGTTTGGATCAATTTTATAGATTGGATGTTATTGTTTCTTCCTATTTCAAAAATAATGAAAGTAAATATTGTAAATGGTGTAATAGTTATGGGATTAATTGGTGTTTGTGTATATTATTACAATATTATAGGATATGCTGTAGCAACTTCTATAAATGGTGTATTAACTGTTTTAGGTGATTTATACGGAATTTTAGCATCCGTCTTTCCACTTATCGCAATGGTAACGGATGCAATTTATACTTTATTATCAAATTTACCAACATTAACATTTGCGATGGATACTTTTGCATTTTTGTCACCTGCAAGAATTATACCAATTGTTTTTCAGCAATTAATTGATTTAGCAGAAGTATTTGTTGGAGGAGCTAGAGATATTATTTTAACTCCTTACTTAATTGCAGTATTTATATGTGCATTGATTATATCAATAGGTGTAGGAATTCACAAGTATATGAGTGGTGAAAAAATAAAAGCTACAGTGGTAGAAAGTTTACCAGAACTTCCTCAAAAGATAAAAATGGATACGATAAATATTGACAAGATACGGAACAATATGAATGAAGTTCAAAAACCTAATATTGTTGAACCAGTTAAAAATGAAGACATGTCTGGAGCAATGGGAGTATTTCAAGAAAAAATGGCGAACTTTAAGAGAAGAGTTGATCTTATAGAACAAGTTCGTAAAGAATTTGAATATAATCCAAACGATCCAAATAAATTATTAGAAATGAATTTAGATGCTATGAGAAGAAGATTGGATCAAAGAATTGCTGAAGAAAGACTTTAATACAAATTTAAAATTAAATTAATTATTTTAGTATAATTAATTTATTTGGATAATATAATGTTAGGCAAGTTGTTGGTATATTTCTTGTGTATATCTTTACTCGCATTTATTTACGTGTATAAAATACCAATTCTTTGTTCAGAATGTGAAAAACCAACTGGAACAGCTGCAAATTTTTTTAGATGCATAGTAAACGAGGATGAATTATGTCAAGTGCATAATGAGATGAAAGGTGCAGAAGAAAAAGTAGGAGATTTTTTAACTTGGGTAAAGGATATTATTACAACAGATATACCTAATAAAATATTTGATGAATTGTCAACTATTTTTGGATATTTTGAACCAATCCAAGATGCTATAACGAATATGATAAATACAATAATTGAGGGAATTACATATATTAAAGATGATGTTACAAGTAAAATTACAACATTTTTTGAGGATTTGATAGAAAATATAACTGATATGTTTAGTAATATAGGAACTGGTATTTCAAATTTCGCTGGTTTAATGTATCAAAGTATAGATAATTTGCGTATTAATATAAAGTTAAAGATAGAAAGATTAGGTGCAGATATACAAAATAAATTAGACGAGTTTATTTTTAAACCTATAAATGAAAAGGTAATCAAACCAATTAAGAATGCATTTGAAGCAATTGGTAATTTTTTTAATGGTCTAGTTAATACAATTATAGCTCCGTTTAAAGATTTTTTTACTACTCTTGCAAATGTATGTATTAGGAGTGATATTATTCCAAGAATAGATTTAAAAGTAGCTACCATTGGACCATATACTCTAAATATATGTCCATTTTCGTGGATGAATGATGTTTATGAGAAAATTAAAAATGGAATAACATCAGCTTTTGAAAAAATTTTGGCTCCAATTACTACAGCTTTTGATAGTGTTAATAATGCACTTAATCAATTCAAAGAAGTTGTAGCAAATGGAATTCAAAAAGTAAAAGATTTTTTTTGGAAAGCAATTGAAACTATTCAGAAATCAATAGAAAGAGCAATTGATCCAATATCTAAGTTTTTTAGTGGATTAAGTGAAAAAATATCTACAACTTTTGATAAAGTTTATAAAGAAGTAATGTCAAAAATTACACAACTACAAAAATCTATTATAACATTTTTTAAAGATATATGGAAAAATATTAAAAGTTCAATGGAAAAAATGATAAAACCTATTAAAGATGTATTTTTAAAATTATGGGATAATTTTCAACAAACATTTAAAAATTTTGTCAAATCATTAAATGATGTTTATGTAGAGGTTAATAAACAGTGGGGAATAATATATCAGTATATAATAAAACGAATATTTTATATTACATATATGGCTTGGATTAATTTTATAGATTGGAGTTTAGGGTTTCTTCCTATTTCAAAAACAATGAAAATAAATATTGTAAATAGTCTTTTAGTTATGGGATTGATGGGTGTATGCGTGTATTATTATAATATTATAGGATCTGCTGTAGCAACTGCTATAAATGGCGTTTTAACTATTTTAGGTGATTTATATGGAGTATTATCAGGATCAATCTTTCCACTTATCTCAATGGTAACGGATGTAGCTTATACTTTATTATCAAATTTACCAACGTTAACATTTGCGATGGATACTTTTGCATTTTTGTCACCTGCAAGAATTATACAAAATGTTTTTCAGCAATTAATGGATTTAGCAGAAGTATTTGTTGGTGGAGCTAGAGATATTATTTTAACTCCTTACTTAATTGCAGTATTTATATGTGTATTGATTATATCAATAGTTGTAGGAATTCACAAGTATATGAGTGGTAAAAAAATAAAAGCTACAGTGCTTGATAAATTAGTAGATAAATTAATAAAACCTAGAAAAGATATAGTTAAATCTATTAACTATAAAGATATAGATAAAAATATAACTAAAGCATCAGTTTCAAAGCCAATTGAAATGCCAAATGAGACAAAAATGGAAGGAATCATGAAAGAATTTACAGATAAAATGAATAAATTTAAAAAGAGAGTTGATCTTATAGAACAAGTTCGTAAAAAATACGAACCTGATCCGGCTAATCCAAATAAAGATTTAGAAACAAATCTTAATTCTATGATTTCAGAATTAAATTCAAGAATTTCTCAAGCTGGACTTTAAAATATAAAAATTTTATTTAAATAAAAAAATAAAATTTTTGTTGATCAAAATTTATGGGCGTGCAAATGGTGTTTTTGCAAAGATATAATCGTTTACACCATAATTAACTGAATCTTGTGAACACGACTTGTTTTTTTTATCTACTGGAATTTCTTCGATTAAATTATCAAAATTTTCTTTTTTTGTAAAACTTTTTGTAATACCTTTTATGATTCTTTTTAGACTAGAATTTTTATTAATTGCAAAATTTAGAACGAACAAAATAGCTACTAATAAGATTAGATGTTTAAAATTTATTTTATTCATTTTACTATATACTTTTAAAAAAAAAATTTTAAATATGTAATTAGTTTTATATAAATATTTTATTTTATATAAATATTTTATTTGTTTATATATTATATAAAAAATGGAAAAAAAGAAAAGTACAAGAAAATCAAAAGTAAAGATTTATACAGAAAAAGGAGGATTAAAGGGACCTTACCGTCTATCGACGTCGTCGGTAAAGGGATATAGTATTCACGATACTATGGTAAATAGACGTTCTATATTAAAAAATTTATTACTTAAAACTCCTTATTCAACTATTATAAAAAGATTAAATGTATTAGCTATTTATAATAAAAATCGCTATCCAGAAACTTCGTCTAAAATAAAAAGAGACATGTCCTTTTTACAAAAAACATTTTCTAAAAAGCGTTCTGTTAAAAAACCATCCGCAAAAAAGCGTTCTGTTAAAAAACCATCCGCAAAAAAGCGTTCTGTTAAAAAACCATCCGCAAAAAAGCGTTCTGTTAAAAAACCGTCAGCAAAAAAGCGTTCTGTTAAAAAACCGTCAGCAAAAAAGCGTTCTGTAAAGAAAGGTGGTAGAACCATGAAAGGTATGTGTTGTTGTAGACGGCAATGTAAAGGTATGTGTAGATGGCAAGGTGCCTTGTCGAGGTAATCTATAATGTTTTCTTTAAAATTTCAAATACAATAATTTTATCAGTTTTAGATAAAGGAGATTTCATTTTATTTTCTATATAATCTATAATATTATTTAATCTAATATTATTTTGGCTATTATTTATTGCGTGTAGTGTATGAGATTGTAATAATTCTTTTTTATCTAATAAATAAAGTAAATCTTTATGTTTATTATTAAATATCGATTTTATCTTTTTTTTAAATTTAAGTCCTAATGGAAAATAATAATGATTATCTGAGGTACCTTTATCATCAAAGGTACCTTCTATGTCATCTGCAAGGTTGTCTATTTCACTTGATTTAATAGAATAAAGAGTAACTATTTTAGTATAACCATTGTTTGTATAAAAAATAGAAACAATATCTATTCCTAATGATTTTGATATTAAATGTAATGTTATATCGTCTGGTTGAAAAAAGAAATCCTTTCCTTTTATTGTTTTTATAAAATCTTTTTTATTAGTGATAACAAAAGGATCCCAATTACCAATATTAATAGAATTTTTATATTTTAATCTATAATCTTTTATTAAATGAGAAAATTCTAATATACTTAGACTATTGATATATTTTGATATATATTTACATAACGTAATTTTTGATGTTTTAAATCCACAATCTTTTAAAGCATTTTCTATTGAAATTGTACAACAATCATTTTTTATATAGAATTTATTCGAAAGTAATTTAGAAACCCATTCTTCTGATAAAGATTCCCATTCGTATGAATTTTTAGCTTTAATATCTTCTATATTATCTTCTATGTCATCTTTGACTTCATCTTCGACGTCATCTTTTATATTATCTTCTATGTCATCTTTTATATTATCTTCTATGTCATCTTCTATGTCATCTTCAATATCTATATCGTCAATGTTATCATCGTCAATGTTATCGTCTTCTATGTCGTCTTCTATATCTATGTCGTGTTCATTTACGTCATCGATATCCTCGTTGTATATGTTAAAGGTGTCAATGTTAATATCTTCATTTGTAAAAATAGAATTTGAATAACTCATCAATATTACTTTATAAAAAGAAAAAAAGATAAAAAGATAAAAACTTTTATAGATAAAAAAAATAAACATTTTTAAAGGTCTTCTTCTATTTCGTCTATTATTTCTTCTGCTTTACCGTATTTAATTTTAACATTGAAACCATGTTCTTTTTCATTGTACGTCAAAGATTTATTTAGACCACCAATATGCAAAGTGACTATAAATATTTTTGTATCAAACGCCAAACTTTGTTTCTGGTAAAGTACATTACAAATTATAAATTAATATTTTTTTTAATTTCTAAAAGAAAACTATTATTTACTACTCTTTTATCTTGTATAATATTTCTGATATTAGCTTCTTCTAATTTTAAGATATTCGATGCAATACTTACACTTTTATATTCTTCTATTATTTTTCTAGTTTCATAGTCTACTTTGACTATTTCTTTTCTATTTGTTGGATTTATACCTACTCTAATTGTGTTTTCGCATTTTAATTGAAGACCCCATATTCCAAGAACATTTCTATAACATGGCATATTTATTTTTTCTTTTAGAAAATGTCTATTTAAATACGACTCCATATTATAAATTTCTTGTTTTGAAAAAATGTAATCTGGATATTTTTTTAAAACCCATTTTTTATATTCTTCTACAAAACTAGTATATCCCATTCTATAATTATAATTATATTTGCATTCATTCAATACAAATTCTTCATATTTTGGCAAAATATTTTTGTTTTCTTGTATTAGAATTAATTCTTTTGGTTTTATACCAAAATATGTTAATAAACTAGATTCATTATATTCTTTATAATATTTTCTTTTTGATTTATAATGTTTCTTTATAAATTTAGAAAACTGTGATCTATCTTTATTGGTTAATCCTCTTGACCATATTCTGTATGCACCAAATAATTCATAACTTAAACAAGAATGATTATCATCTACTTTGCAAAATTCTTGTATAAATTTTTTAATTTTATCTTCATTACACGTAATATTGGCAATTTTATTTAACATACTATTATTATTTGATTCTTCACTTTTAATATCTTGATCAAGATCTTTAGGCTTTATAATTTTACAAGATGAATCTATATATTCTTTTATATTTGATATTGGTAGTTTTTCACTATAATTTATAAAATTATCTAAAAAATTACATACTATATCTATGATATAAATAGCTAATTCGTCTGATATATCAAACCATTCCTTGTTATTCTCTAAACGATGTTTATCTAGCATATGATGAATAACTTTTTCACCCAAATCACAATTGTGACATTTTTTAATGTAGAATATATCACCTGTTTGATTTTCAGTGTAATAACTTTCTCTTTTTTTAATATTTTTTGTTTTTCCTATTTTTATAATATCATCAATCTTTATTGCATAAATGGTATCACCAGGTTCTTGATTATACCATCTTTTAGCTTTTAATCTTTTTAACGTTACAAGTTCTCGTTTACTTTGTTCTAATTCTCTTTTACTTTGTTCTAATTCTATTTTACTTTGTTGTATTTCATCGTTTATAATTTTGTTGAAAATATTTTCCAATTTTATATAATATTTTCTAATTTCCTTTCCTTTATCAGTTTTAGTTAACATACATAAGCTTTTAAATGTATCTATATTCAACATAATTTCATGTTCGCTTCTACCTGCATTTTGTTTTTTTTCCCTAGGGATAATTAACAACTTGTAGTCTTCGTTTACAGTAAAATTATTTTTAATTGTTTTCATTGCATTTCCCTTATTTGCAAATCCAATCATTGCAAATATGTGTTCTAAATTAATAGGATAATCATTTGTAGGGTGGTAGTTCATGTACATATATAAATTTGCTACGTACCATCTTTGTTCATCTTCTGTGAAATCAGTATTTAATTTTTCAACTAATCGATCCTGTATATTGATAGAAAGTGTAGTTTTGCTTTCTTTTACTAATTCTCTAAAATTAATTGATTTTGGTACAATTTTGTTCATATTGTAATATTTTTATTAATATTATAATATAATTATTTTTAAATAAGATTTTTAACGTTATTTTAATATTTTTATTAAAAATGTATAGATGGAGGAAATAAAACCTTTTAAAGATCTTCTTCTTCAATAATTTCTTCTGTTTTACCGTATTTAATTTTAACATTGAATCCGTAATTCATGCATCCATCTATAATTTTTTCCTTTTCATTTCCAAATTTAATTTTCATTGCACGTCTGAGATCTTTAATTTCTGGTATTCTAGAATTAGGATAGTTATTAGACCACCAAGAAGAAAAGTGGCTATAAATAACTTTGTTTTGTTCAAATGACATATTGCATTCTTCAAGTGATTGATCAAAGAATTCATTAAACTTGTCATTATCAACTTTATATTTTGCAGTTGCTTTTGTAACTTCTTCAGGTTCATTCATTCCTTCTTCAAGAAATTTATTATACCAATGAATAAGAATACTCATAAAATAAGGTCTCCATGATTTTATTTTGTATTTGATAGTTGGATCAATTTTAAATTCATTTTGTTTAACTGGATTATCGCAAAATCTCGACTTGAATTCTACAACTCTGATTCTTCGCCACGTCCCACCGTCAACCGAACTTACAGAAGGAAGATCGTTACAACACATAATCATTGTACCTTGAAGTTTAAATGTAATTGGTGCTTTAAATAGTTCTCTAGCAATAATAGTATCTCCTCCTGTGTATTGTTTTAATATACCTGTACGTAAACGGTCATCATGTTCTGGTTCTTGAAAAGTGAAAATTCTTTTTCCACGAAGTCTAACAACATCAGGGGAAGCATTACCAGATCCAGCTCTTTTATTTGTAAGAAGAGAAACGTCGACTGAAGTTATATAGTCTCCCAATGTATTTTCTAAAAAGTTTACCAAAGTAGATTTACCATTTGCACCAGAAAGTCCTGTCCAAATATAAAATCTTTCATCAGGTGATCCAATAAGTGATTTACCCAATACTTTTAATGTATATTCTAATACTTTTCTATTTGGGATAATTTGTTTTAAAAATGCATAAATATCTTGTACTTGTTGAAGACCTTCATTGTATTCGGTATAATCATAATTAGTAGAAAATGTAATACAATCTGACTGAACCCCTTCTCTAAATTCGCCTTTATCAAAATTATATACTCCATTACGAAAACCTAAAAGATTAGGAATTGAATCTAAATTGATATAAAAATCTGGATCATGTGTTTTAAATAGGTAGATTAATTGTGAAATAATATTGTTTTTAAAAGAAACATTTTCTAATTTTGTAATAATATTATCGACTAATTGATTTCTCATATTTGCATCTAATTTTTCCGTATTTACTAAAAAATCTTGTAAATTTTTAGATTGCATAGATGTATCGCTAATTTTAATAGAACGATAATATTTAGGAAGTTCTTCTGAAATAAGAATATTTATAAGATGACTTTTTTTCCATCTTACTCCATCGAATTCGTACCATTCTGTATTTTTAATATCATCTACACGAAAACGATTTTTATAAATATGAAAAATTGCTTTAGCAATTTGATAATGAGATCCACTTAAACTTGCTTCAAGATGTTCTTTAATATCTTCTGTTACATTAATTTCAGAATGCCAATATTTTGTAGTCATACTAAGAAATGTATTTGGAAAATCTTTACTAAATGATTCTGGTAATAAGATACCATTGTCAGGAAAATGTCTACGAAGACATTCAGAGTCTCTACACCTAATAAAAACTTTTGATGGATTTATCTCAAAATAAATTGGACTAGTATCTCTTGCATGTTCTCTCATTTTAAATGGACAATAATTACCATTAATAGAAACATAATAACAAAACATTCCAAATTTATTTTGTTTTGCATAAATTTTTTGAATAGATGTATCAAAATTTTGAAGACATTCATTTTCTGCTTTTAATGTTTTTAAAAAAAGATTTATTTCTAAATTGATTTTATCGTTATTAATACCTTTTGTGGTATTTTTATTTTGACTTTGATTATTTTCTATTAATTTTTTTGTTTTTTCCGATTCTTTTAATTTTGTCAATTCAATATTTTGTTTTCTTCGAACAGTTGTTTTTAAGAAATCTTCAAATGATGTATTTTCTAATTCAGTAAATGTTTTATTGTCAATATCATAAATTTTATAAACTTGATCTGATAAAACAACAATTGATTCATTTGGTTCCTTTTTTTGATATTTTTTAGAACCAAGAAGACGTAATCCTGTTCTATAAACAGAAGTATCAATGCAATTAATAGAATTGTCATTTAAAATTTCATTTGTAATTGTTTTTGCAATAGCACTATTTACAATAATATTATAAAAATTGACATGATAATTATTGTTTCTTTTTGATACAATATAATTAGTATTAGGATTAGTAAATAGATTTTCCAATACAATTTTTGTTTTAGAAATAATTTCTTTTACATCACTGTCTTTTAAAGCATCCACTTTATTTGCTTCGTTTTTTGGAATTTCTAAATCTAAAAAATAAGCAAAAGTTGAATTATATACTTTTTCAATTAAATAAAGATCTCTTCTTTTTTCTTCAAAAGTCATTTCTTGATAATATCGTTTATAAAAAACATCGGCGTAGTTGTCTGGAATATTGTATTTACCGTTTTTAAAAGATAAATGTGTTTGTTCATTTTCTGTATTTTTAGAAAATTGAAGAATGTATTTTGAGAATGGTAAAGCCATTATGATAGTGATATTTGTAATATCAAAAAGTTATTTCAATTTTTTTTATTAACTGTAAATGTCTAATTGTAAAAATTATTTTATACATTCTATATTATATGACTGGTCTTTTAATTTTAGTTAAAGATAATATTAATAATACATATTCTATATATGACAACAAAGCAGATTCTGGATTTAAAAATTGTATAGAATTTTTAGAAAAAAAAACTCTTTTTCAATATAAAAATATTATAATAGATGATAAAATATGTGAACTTTTCATTGAAAAAAAGAATACACAAAAAGGTTGGATTTGGAATACAGATATAACAGATGCAATTAAAATGTATACGTTATCTTTTATAACAATGTTAAATAAAACTGAAATGGTAGATAAGGATGTACAAATAACACCTATTCCTATTATTACTAAAAATTCTGGTACCTTTACTGGTACTCAAAATTTACATACAAATTTATCATATAGTCCAATTAATTATTTTCAATACGAAATTGATGAAGATACCTTGCCGTCTAATACCTTCGGTAAAGGTACCTTGCCGTCTATCGAATGTACCTTGCCGTCTATCGACATCTTCGGTAAAGGTACTTGTCAAATATTACAACAACCTAAAGTTTTCAAAGAAGAAACTAAAAAGGGTAATAGAGATTATTCTTTAAATGATAAATTAATTACAGAATTAAAACAACATTTAAATACAACAAATTATGGGTTAAGAAGACGTAAAAGGAGATATGATTAAAAAACATGGGATTTTCTCATCTTCCGCGGAATCCCAAATTATTGTACCGTTAATTATGGTATTTTTTTTTATAAGTTTTCTATATATGTCTCCAAGTCTTTTACAATTGCAGGCTGTTGGTTTACAAGATATTTTTTTAACAAAAGATCCTCAAATAAATATTTTTAAATATAATTATTATCGTTATGTTAATTTTGCAACAGAAACAGTTAAATTAGGATTTAATGAAAGAGTAGGATTTGGTAAAAAGGTTACATGTGAAGTTCCCAAGCGAGGTGATTTATTATCAAAAGTACATTTACATATACGATTACCACCAATTATAAAAAATGGTGGGACGTATGCATGTTGGAGTGACACATTAGGATATGCTATATTTGATGATTTCATAGAATTACAAATTGGTGGAGAAATTGTTGATAAATTATATCCTCAATTTTTGAATGCATGGGACGAGTTAACTTCGGATTCGAAAAAGATAGGTAAAAATTTAATGTTGTTAAAATCTGATACATTTACTGCAAGTAAATACAATGCTGAAAAGTATGTTGATTTAATAATTCCTTTAGATTTTTGGTTTACAAAACAATACAATCTTTCTTTGCCATTACTTTGTATGAATTATCAGGATGTAAAGATAAGTTTTAAATTAAAAAATTTTTCACAATGTATAAACTATGATGGAAACGAACCAAATGAAGTATCTATATTAAGTGCTAATATAATTACAGAGTATATATTTTTAGATGATATAATAAGAGAAAAATTTTTAGAAGAAAAACATAGATATATTATTGATCAAGTACAATATAATGGTGATGAATTAATATTAAATAATACAAGTGTATATAATAGTAAATTGAGATTTAATTATCCATGTAAAGAGTTTATCTTTTTTGCAGTAGAAAATAGAAATATTGAAAATAATAATCATTTTGTATATTCTAAAACAGGACAGTTTGCCCATGAACCTTTAATTAGCGAAGCTTCTTTATTATTAGATGGAAAGGTACGTTTTGATAGTTTACCAGAGTTTTATTATCGTAGTGTATTTCCGGACAGTGTTCATTCTGTGATTCCTATGAAATACGTTTACGTTATGCCTTTTAGTATTAAACCAGAAAACAATCAGCCGACAGGTTCATTAAATGCATCTAAATTTAGTGATATTACATTATTTTTAAAATTACCATCTGACAATGTAGAGTTAAAACTATATGTTTTTGCAATTTCTTATAATGTATTAATTATCAACAAGGGAATATTATCAATGGAATTCATGTAAGCTTTACTTTACTTTTTTTTAAAAAAAGTAGTTTTTTGGTTACTTTTTTTTAAAAAAAGTAGTTTTTAAAAAAGTATTTTTTTAGTTTTAGATACATTAACTGTTCCTAATGTATTTGTAAGTTTTACATTTTTTATTTCTGTATAGATAACTGTATATCTATTAGGCAAATTTGACTTGTATTCTTTAAAAAGACTTCCGATTTTATTTAAATATTTTTTTGGAATAACATCTCCATTATTTTGTAAAATGAAATGTGGTCCACTGATTTTATCAAGATGAAACCAAATATCGTTTTGACTGCTTGATTTAATAATCAAATCATTATCTATTTTAGATTCACCTATAAGTAAATTATATTCTTTATCTTTTTCTTCTACGTATATAGTAAAACTTTTCATAATTATATGATTATGAAAAAATTATTCATTTTTTGATAAAAAGATCTTGAATTATTTTTTGAAAAAATTATTTTATTTTATTAATGTATAATAACTACTATGGAATATATAAAAGATTTAGATTCAACTGTTGAGAAAACAATGAGTCCGTTTAAAAAGACATTTTATCTTAAGGCTGTCTTGCATCTCATATTAGTTTTATATGCTGCTAAATTAGCTCCATCTTTACCACAAGAAGTATTTCCTTTATTTGAAAATCAATATTTTAAACTTTTCATATTTGCATTAGTACTTTGGACTGCTCAATTTAGTCCATCTACCTCTCTTTTAATTTCCATTTCGTTTTTAGTTTCTATGAATGCTGTTAACAAAAAACCATTATGGGAATTTTTAGAAAATGTTGCGACTGAAGAGCAAAAAAAAGAAGAACCTCAACTTGCTTCTGTAACACCTGAACAATCTGTCCAAGCTGTTCAAGTATTAGCAGATGCAGCAGCTTTACCTACAGCCGCAGAACCTAATGTTATTGCCAATGTTGCAAATATTGCTGCAGCTAATGTTTCTACACCTGAAGGAGTAGATGCTTTGAAACAATTAGCAGAACAAGCTGTTACTCCAGCTCCAGGAGCTCCTGAAAAAGTCGCAGAAGCAGTTAAAGAAGTTGTTGCAGCTATTCAAGCTCCAGCTCCAGCTCCAGCACCAGCACCAGCACAAGGACTAGATTCTGCACCTGCACTCGCACCTGTACAAGGGTTAGATTTTGCACCTGCACTTGCACCTGCACCTGCACCTACACCAGTCGAATCTGTTCAAGCTGTTAATATGATAGCACAAGCTGCTGCTTCTGAAGCAGCATCTGAACCACAAGCTGTTTTAGCTGCTGTTAACATTGCTGCAGCTAATGTTTCTACACCTGAAGGAGTAGATGCTTTGAAACAATTAGCAGAACAAGCTGTTACTCCAGCTCCAGGAGCTCCTGAAAAAGTTGCAGAAGCAGTTAAAGAAGTTGTTGCATCTATTCAAGAACCAGCACCTATACCAGAATTAATTCAAGCTCCAACTGAATTACCTCCTCCACAAGCTTCAGTTGAAGCAGTTAAACTATTAGCGCAAGCAGCTGCACATCCAGAAGCTTCTTCTCCAGAAGCTGTTTCTAATGCTGTAAACATTGCTGCTGCCAATGCTACTACACCAGAAGCACAAGATGCTTTAAAAGTATTAGCTGTAGAAGCAGCTACTCCTGGATCTGCTAGTCCAGAAGTTATTGCAGAAGCAGTTAAAGAAATTGTTTCTTCTATTCCAGTAGCTTCAGATGCAGTACCAGTAGGAGCACCTATTCCTGAAACTGCTCAAAAAGTTGCTATGTCTGAACCAGCTCCAGTTGCTTTAGAAGGATGCTTTCCTATCAGAAGATTTGATATGAATAAAGTAGAATCTTCTACCATTGAATCAAAAAGTTCTAATGCTGTATTTGAAGATTATGCTGAATGGGTCCCTCTTAAAAAATAAATTAACCATTCTTTTTAAAATTGAATTTAAACTTTTAAATAAAAAAAAGTTTAAATGGATAAAGAAATAGATAAAGAAAAAGATAAAGATAAAGAAAAAGAAAAAGAAAAAGATAAACATATTATTGAAGGAAGTTATCTAAGTAAAAGAGGTTATGTAATTAAAAAAGAATCTTTAGGTACTTTTGAATTAAAAGAATTAAAGCAAAAATTAATAGCTAGACCTTTAACAGATTCTAAATTTATAGCAAATATAAATAATAATGATACATCATTTCCTGTTTACATTGAAACAAAAAATAAGATTTATATTCCTAAAATGTATGGTATAAAAAATTATGGTGATCCTAAACAGTATTTACCTAATTATATTGGTAAAGAATGGGAAAATGAAATTAAATTTAAAGGTAATTTATTAGAAAGACAAATAGAACCAGTAAATCTTTTATTACAAGCATGTAAAGAAAAAGGTGGTGGAATTTTATCACTGATGACAGGATTCGGAAAAACTTTTTGCGCATTGTATGCATTATCTAAATTAAAGATGAAAGCTATTGTGGTAGTGAATAAAATTCCTTTAATGAAACAATGGCAAAATGAAATAGCTACATTTTTACCAGATGCTAAAGTAGGTATTATTCAAGGACAAAAAAATATTGATGTTGAAGATAAAGATATAGTTATTGCAATGTTGCAAAGTTTGTCAAGAATTGATTACCCTGATACTTTGTTTAAAGACTTTAGTGTATCTGTATTTGATGAAATTCATAATATATCAAGTAAAATGTTTTCAAAAGTATTATTTAAATTATGTTCAAAATATACTATAGGATTATCTGCTACACCAAATAGAAGTGATGGTTGCGAATATGTATTTAAATGGCATGTAGGAGAAATTGTATATAAAGGACATACTGAAAGAAAAGGAAAAAATCCTATCATAAGAAATTTAAAGATAGATAGTAAAGATTATAAAGAAATTTCTACAATGAATAGATTTACTGGTCAAAATACTATTCAATTTACAAGTATGTTGAGTGATTTAGTTCAAATGCCAAAAAGAAATTTATTGATTGTTGAAATAATAAAGGATATTATTAAAGGAAAACACGGTGAACGTAAAATATTAGTGCTAAGTGATCGTAGAAGTCATTTAGATATTCTTTATAATTTATTAGAACAAGATCTATCAGTTTCTTTTACGTATGGGTTATTCGTAGGTTCTATGAAAATTGCAGAATTAGAAAAAAGCAAAGCATGTGACGTGATTTTAGCTACTTATGCAGCTTTTAAAGAAGGTGTATCTGAAAAAGATTTAAATACATTGATCCTAACAACTCCTAAAAAGTTTATAGGACATTTAAAAAATACCATTAAAAAAGAGTCTGGTGGTATGGAGCAAATCGTTGGTAGAATATTTAGAAAAGACCATATAGATTTAGAACCGATAATAATAGATTTTCAAGATAATTTTTCTGTTTATAAAACACAAAGTGCTGGAAGACGTAATTTTTATAAACAACATTTTAAAAATTCTATTTTAGAAAATCAAAGTATCAATTTAGATGAACATGAAGATGTTAAAATAGAATATATAAAAAATAACAAGAAAACTGAGATAATTGAAAAAAATAAAGAATTAGAAAATAATATAGTAAATCAATTAAATACATTTTGTATTTTAGAATAAGTATACTTTTTTTAAAAAAAAGTAACCAAAAAACAAAGCTACGCTTAACATTTTAATAAAATATACTTTTTTTAAAATGTCAAATAAAATTATTTAGGAGTAAAATGTTAAGCGTAGCTTTGTTTTTTGGTTACTTTTTTTTAAAAAAGTATTTTTTATTAAAAAAGTATTTCTTAAAAAGTTTGTTTTAGTATATTTTCAACTGCTTCTCTTTTCATAATACGTTTAATCCATTTATAAACATTTGGTCTAGATTTAAATAGTTCTTTAAATCCGCAACGTAAAAGATGATTTGTATAAGGAATATGACTAATATCGGCAATGCTATAACTATCTCCTCCAATATAGTCAAAAGTTCCCAATCTCTTTTCGTAAACATCCAATACCTTTTCTAATTCTAAAACTGCATGTTGAACTACTTTTTCATCAGCTTCTTCACCCCACATTTTCTTGAATACCTTTTCACGAACAATTTCACTAGCATATGGGTTAAAATTTTGTGATTCAACTTCTAACCATAAATCTACATCTGTATCTCCTAGATAATCTTCAAATTCTACATTGTTTTTAGCAATATAACGCAATATACATCTAGATTCAAATAATTTTCTATCACCATAAGTCATTGCTGGTACCTTTCCAAATGGTTGTAATTCTAAAAATTCAGGTAATTTATGATCACCTTTTTTCAATTCTACATTTGAAAAATCGTATTTAAGATTTAACTCTTCGAGTAAAATAAGAATTCTTTGAGTGCAAGTTGCTTTTTTATCACCGTATAATACTACTTCTACCATTTATATAATACTATTATTCATTATTTTTAAATTAAATTTTTTTTTATTTTTTTATTATCGTGTTATCGTAATAATATTATAATAATTTTCATATATTTAAGTATGAAAAATGAAATCTTTTTAGGAATAGATTTTGGTACTACTACATCTTGTATATCTTATTATAATAAACAATTGGAGAAATTTATAGTAATTCAGAATAAAAATGGTAATTATACAACACCGTCATGTATATATTTTAATCAAGAGTCGGATGAAATATTATACGGTGAAGATGCGTATAATATATCTAAATTTAAAAGTACTAAAAGATGTAATTTTTTTAATAATATAAAGAGACTAATAGGAAAGGATCTTGGAGATTTAGATAAAGAAACATGTGATTTTTTTAGTGAAAACGTAATAGAAAATGATACCTTTGTATATTTTAAAAAGGGAGAACGTATAAAAATAAAAGTTGATGAAATTATTATATATTATTTAAACTATTTGAAGAAAAATGCTTTGGAATCAATTTATAGTGATAGTGGTGATGAAGTTATTACAAATGTAATAATAACTGTCCCTACGTATTATAATAATTTACAACGCAATATTATAAAAGATTGTTTTATGAAATGTAATATGAATGTAAAAAGAATTGTAGATGAACCGACGGCTGCAGCTTTATACTATAATTACATAAATAATTTTACAGACGACGACGGTGAATATCAAATAGTAGTATTTGATTGTGGAGGTGGTACAACAGATATATCTGTTATAAATGTAGATAAAAATGAAAATGTATATGATGTTGTAAAAGTAGTTGGTGATAATTATTTAGGTGGTTTAGATGTTACAAAGTTATTGGCAGAACATGTATATTTAGAGACTAAATGTAAAATAAGTAAGGATAAATTATATAGTTATTGTGATAAATTAAAATGCGAATTAACGTATAAAGAAACTGTTACTATTTATATAGAAGAAGATAATTTAAAATATACTTTATCTAGACATAAATTTAATCAAATATGTAAACCATTTTTTGATAAAATAAAACAATTAGTTGATAAATTAGAAACCGATACACGTATGATTACAGATATTACAAACAATATTTTAGAGGTAATTTTTGTTGGCGGATCTTCTAAAATTCCTTATTTAAATGATTTTTTTAGTAAAAGATTCCCTAATGCAAAAATTTCTTCTAAAGTAGAAGTAGATAAAATTGTATCGTTAGGTGCTACTTTAAGAGGAGCTTTATTATATGATATGTTAAGTAATGACGACAAGTTTAAAGATAGTATATTGGTAGAAATTACACATATGACATTAGGTGTAGAAACAGTTAATAGAGTGCAAGGTACCTTTAACGAAGACGTCGTTAGACGGCAAGGTACCTTTAACGAAGACGTCGTTAGACGGCAAGGTATAATGTGTCCTATAATATCAAAAAATACAATAATACCTGTTAGTAGAACTGTTGAATTTACTAATTCTGATAATCTATCTACTATAGATATTAATGTATATCAAGGTGAAAATAGACTTGTAAAGGACAATTTTTTAATTTGTACTTGTAGATTAGAAAATGTACCTTCTAAAGAAAAAAACAAGTTGATTATAAAAGTAACATTTACTATAAATTTAGATGGTATGTTGATAGTTGAAGCAGAATTAAAGGATAATAAAGATATAAATGTAATTACAACAAAAAAGTTGACTTTAGTTAAAGAAGAAGAAATCATAGATAAAATCATAGATAAAATCCTTAACGAAGGCCATTTTTAAAAAGTGGACATATTTTTATCACGTTGTCCATTTTTAAAAAGTGGACATATTTTTTATCACGTTGTCCATTTTTAAAAAGTGGACATATTTTATCACGTGTTATTATAATTCCAATAAATATAAATTTAATGTTTTTTATGGTTTCATTTTTAATATTTTTTATAATATTTAAATTAATAAAAATAATTTAAAGACAAAATTTTATACAAAACAATGGACATCATTATACATTATGATATATTGGAATGTATTGTATCAAAATTAAATTTAAAAGATACAATAAATTTTTTATTTTCTTCAAATAAAATATATAATGTATACGATAAATCTGATGAAAATTATGGCCAGAACAAAATTGCCAACAAGATAATTAAGGAAGCTATTTTATTTTTTAATATACCTTTACCGACGGTGTCGATAGACGGCAAGGTACCTTTACCGACGGTGTCGATAGACGGCAAGGTACCTTTACCGAAGGTATTAGACGGCAAGGTACCTTTACCGAAGGTATTAGACGGCAAGGTACCTTTACCGAAGGTATTAGACGGCAAGGTACCTTTACCGAAGAATGTCAATAAACATAAATTAAGTAATGTTTTAATAAAATTATACAATGTATATAAAAATGATAGATATATTAATAGAGTAGATATATTGATTT
>Ga0208554_1000039_pt1 | contig 24165 bp, 42 predicted proteins | sample Colrivmet1371B02_FD_187628 | JGI IMG/M metagenome (GOLD analysis project Ga0208554, IMG submission 187628) | Estuarine microbial communities from the Columbia River estuary - metaG 1371B-02 (SPAdes) (version 2) | ecosystem: Environmental > Aquatic > Marine > Intertidal zone > Estuary | place...
AATTATTTTTTTTAATATCCATATCCTATTGATTTATAATAAGATATGGATTGAAATTATTTTTAATTATTTTTTTATTTATCCTGATAATTAGTGTATTCTCTTTTAACTGGTGTTTGTGTATTCTTTTTATGCCTATCCCTAACCATTTTTAAACTATTAAAATGCTCGCTATTAAAATCAATTTTGGGGCTTAACTTATATTCAATTTTATTCATAAGATTTTTAAAATGAAAACTATCCTCACAATAAATAAATTTCTTAATATACAAATTTAAGTAAGTCATAATTTTAACCTCAATTAATTCGGTTCTTAAAAAGTGTTCTTCAGATATTCCACAATCTGCAAACCAATCAATATTACTAAAATCAATACAATGTAATAAATCTTTTATAACTTGATTATATTCTTCAATAGAATTAAAGTAAATAGATAAATCAGGGCTTAACTGCTCGGGTCGTTTAAACATCTGCAAACCTCAAATTTTTTCCATTTTTTTCTATTATGTGGCACATCTCAAATAATCTGCTATAATATATTTCAGTATATCTTTTTTGTAAATCTTTTAGATTAAAGTTTGAAGTGAAATAAAGTTTGTTTTTAAAATCACTATCATTCCACATTGAATATCTAAAATCAATTATATTTGTCATAATATCCTGCTTTTGCCCGTAACTATTCATAATTGGTGTTTCCTTACCTAAGTCATCAATGTATAAACTTGTTATTCTTGTATTCATTACAGGGCTACAAAGTGCTTCCACGCCTTTTATTTGCTCTTCTAAATAAGCATTTGTAATATCTCTAATAGTAACAATTTTTAACCGATTATGATTATTTTCAAAGTTATCATATTGAGTGCTTAAATAATAATTAAAAAATGTAGTTTTGCCAGTTCCAGCAGTTCCGATTATGCCTATACCTTTTTTTGTTTTTTGGTAAAATGCTTTATAAAAATAACTATTAATTTCTATTGCAGATTTATCAATAATTGGATTTTCAATACCCTTACGTTTAAGGTATATTTCAAAGTTTGCTAAATAATTTCTTAAACTTAATTCCCTTTGATTTTCATAAATATAATTAAAATAATTATTAACTGCTGTATAATCAATTTCAATTTTTGGGGCGTCTATATTTTCATAACTTTCATTTGAATTTAATACTATCATTAAAAGTCCTCCACTAACATATTTTTGCTTAAATCAAAATCAGTGTAATCGGTGTTGTCATTATTGTTTGCTTTCCATTCTAAGTCTATTTGATATTGATATTGTCCCGTGTTTTGAAGTGCATTATCATACGCTTCATTTAACCAACTATTTACTGTCAAATAATGACTTCTGCCAAGTTTCCAATTTTTAGGTGTGCTTATCCAATTATCTAATCTATCTAAAAATTTGTCTAATTTATCTGCATTCCATTTAGATTTTAATGTTTCAATTTCTTTAGATTTAAAAAATAGGTTTCCTCTATAATTTACCTTACCTTGACTTTTATATAAATCATAAACACCTTGACTTGTTAGTCTTTCAGGTGGTGGTGCAAATTTGTCAAAATTTGCTTCTTCTTCTTTATTATAATAAGTAACATTATCAATGGTATTATTATTGTAAGAAGTTTTTTTCATACTTAAATTGAAATTTTTTTCATTCTCAACAGTATTTTTTTTCTCAAATTGTGTATTTTTATCATTATTATCAATAGGTATGAAATTTTTTTCATTCTTATTGTCATTAAAATCTGAATTAATATTTAATGCTTTTATACCTAAACAAATATAAGTTTTTCTTATTTTTTGATTATCATAATACATCTCCAATAACTCTAATTCTACTAATTTACTTATAATGTTTTTAATTTGACGTTCTCCAACATTCAATAATGGCAATTCTTTTGTTATAATTGAAGTATTAATCCAAACATAAATTTTATTATTTTCATTTATATATTTAAAATTATTATAACAACTAATAATATTATATAAAACATCAAATACACAACTTTCGGTTAAACTGATTTTATTTTCAAAATTTTCATAAAGATACTTTTGATTAATAAATAAATTATATTTCATTATTTAACCTTGCATTTAATTTTTTTATAAATATTTTGTTTGGGTCTCTATTATCAGTCCAATAAGGTGGGTCAAAATAGAAAAATAAGTAATTAACACCATCTATTTTATACTTTAATTGGTCTAAACATAAATAATGCAAAGTCATTTTAAGAATAGGGTATAATTTATGCAAAGTTAAATTCATTAAAGTTGCAAGTTCCTGATAAGTAGTAATAATTTCGCCATTGTCATCTTTCATATTATCTAAAAATATGTAAAGCAATTTGACTGCTGGTGTCATTTCTATATTTTCATATACTTCATTATCAATATATGAATTTAACTCGTTTTTATAATACATAAATACTCCATAAATTAAAAAAACTCTTACAAGGTGTCGCACTTCCTTATAAGAGTTTATTAGTTTGGTATAAATAAATTATACCTATTAATTTTTGTAATTATTGAGTGCGACTTCAATAATAGATTTATTTTTAATTTTAGTAATTTAGATTATAAACGTAATTGCTTAACATTTATTTTACAAAAATACAAAATATTTCTGAAATAAAAAAAAATTATTTTACTAATATGTAATTAACATTATCAATAAAAAAATTAATATACTCGCAAAAAACATATTGATTAATAACGTTTTAAAGACTTCAGCGGGTCTTTTATGCTTATCCTCATATAAATATTTATCTAACATTATTATCCTCCTGTGAGTACCTAAATATGTATTCTTTATTTTTGTATTTCTCTGGCATTGCTACATCTAAAAATTTTCTAACTTGCAATTCAATATCTAACGCTTCATTCAATTTTACATAATGCCGTGTTGTTGTATCTGAAGTGAATTTAATGCAATAATTTGCACTTGAATATTTTTCAGGGTTTGGATTTCTTTTAATTACATTAATTAATTTATGCTTTTTATAATCCATTAATACCTTATTATCTTTTACAATTATTTTCTTCTCAAAAAATGTATTGTAGTTAAAATCAGATATTTCTAAATAATTTCTTTTACTACTAACTTTTACAATATCATTCTTGATTAATTCATTAATCCACAATCTAACTTCTTTGTCGTTAAAGTCATTAATTGTTACAAATTTATCTTTAATTCTTTTTACGGTTTGTTGTTGTTTTTCTTTATTCATTATCGGCTCCAAATAAACTAATAAATTCTTTTGCTAATATCTCTTTTATTGCATCTGCTATAATCCTATGTTCTTTTTGAGTTGCTTTATCGGCTCGCAATTCAATATAATGTAACCAACTTCTAAGGTTGCCTGTCATATATAAAGTTGTTGAACAATTTTGGGGCAGTATAAACCGTGCAACTTCTTTTGCTATACCAAAGTTTAGCATATCATTATATAATTGAACTGTGGTCGTTTGTAACTGCTCTATTGCGTGTTTAAAATTGATTAACTTGTAACTTTGTAAATTATTATCAATTTCTATACTATTTTGTCGGTTTTGATTATCTTGAAGTCTAAATTCTATCGGCTCAAATTCTAAATTGCTTTTTGAATATCTGCCACTAAATTGTTGAAAAACAAAACTTCTATGCCTTAAAATCTGCGTTGCTATTGCTAATGATGTAGTTATCTCAAACGTCATATTAATATGTTCAAATACTGACCAATGCTTATTTTTAATGCAATACTTTAATAATTTTGCACTTGTTAAAGTATTCATTTGATTTGAAGGGTTAGAAACCCTTGCAATATAAGATATTAACTCTTCGCTGTTAAAGTGCTTTAAATCCTCTGCAACCGGCTTTGTTATTGATATTAATTTAGTTTTCATTATTTAGTCCTTCTAATTTCACAAAATTTGCAATTACCTTTGTGAGTATAAACATAATGGTTCCCTCTGGTGTAATTTCTAAAATATTCACAACTATCTATTTCAACTATATCGTAATTTAGATATACTATTTCTTTTTCAGTCATATTCCCACTATCATTATTATTGCAACCAATGGATAACAACATAATAATATAAAATATATATTTAGTTGTCATTATTTAATCCTTTTGCTAATTCATTACTAACTGCAGTATCAAACTCTTTAAATGTCTCTACATCAAACATCAATATCTCTTTATTTATTTTTAAAATTAATTTATTATCTTTAAAGTTAATTTGAATTAATTTGTTATTGTAATCTCTTATTTCAGTCATTTTAGTTCTCCAGTTTCGGCGAATTCTTGCAATACTTTGATTAAATCTTTGGCTGTTTCTTGAGTAAGTCTTATCGAAGTTACACAATCGCAATCGCAATCAATATCATATTTTAATTGCATATCTATTATATTTTGAATAATCGGCTTTGTTATTTGCAAATATGTAATTTCTACATTATCTCTTGTATGGTCTAAAAAATTATAAATTACTTTTCCATATTTTGTTGATTTTGTCATTTTAATTTTAATTTAGTATTTAAAAATAATAGGCAAGTCAGAAAATTTTAAAAAGTAGTAGTTAAAAAAACAAACCAACTTACCTATTTGTTAAAGAATTGTGAGTAAAATTTGAACTTAATTGAAGTTTGCAATCTTATACTAAATTCAAATTGTTTTTTTATTTATTCATATTACAACCCCCTATTTGTTAAGTTATCAAAATAAGCACATATTAAGAATGCTACTCCAAATATTGCTATCCAAAGCAACTCTTTTTTTGTAAATTTTTCAAATTTCATTTTAAACATACTCCATTAATAAATTTTCTAAAATTTGTTTTTTTTCTTGCAACTCTTCTATTTCACATCTCAAACAATGCAATTCAAAAGATGTTGATGACTTTTTTGATTTTTCTAATATTGAATAATCATAATAACAATTTTCTAATCTAATATTTAAAATTGCAATATCATTATTTATAACTTCGTTGCTATTCATTTAAGTAACCTATAAATAAAAAGTTTTAAAAAGTGGGCTGTTTCCAGCCCTTTGATTTAATTATATAATTGGAAAAATTGCTAATCGTTTAAATCCATTTGCTTCAACTTTAATTAATTTATATTGATTAGAGAATTTTAATAGTTTATCATATTCTTCTGACTCACTAACTCTTTCTTTTAAATCAATATTAAAGTAATTTTTGCCATTAAAATTTTCAGATAATACCAAATCTAAATTTATTTGTTTTTTTATTAATTCTAAAGTGCTTTTGATTGTGCTATAATTCATTTTGTAACCTATAAATAAAAAGTTTTTAAAAGTGCGTCATTTATTTGAATACAATTTAAGAAATATTTTTATAAAATCCAAATAAATATAAAAATAAATTGAAAATAAATTAAAAAAAGTTACAAAAAATATTTCTAATCTTTGTAACTCTATATAAATTAAGCATTTAAAATAAATAAATAATTTTAAATAATTTTAAATAATTTGTGTATAATTTTCTATTTTTAGCAAAAAAGAGTTTGCAGTTATTGGATAACCTATTTTTTGGATTAAATCTTCAGTCCCACTTGCACTTGTTAATAATGTTTGTGAGTAGTTTGGATTGCCTGACCTTATGTAAATTGGACTATCTGGGTATGTAGTTAAAGTTAGTGAAGTGTTTATAATTCCACTTAAAATTACAGTTGCTATGGCTCCGTCTAAAACCGTGCTTTTAACCACTCCTATCGGCTGTAAATTATCTGAATTAAAATTAGTTGCTTTGTATGCTAAGTTATCTTTAATAGCAACCAACCAACCAGCTGTTAAATTCATTCCCGCTTCAACTTCAATTTCACTATTTTGAATAATTGTAGGTGTATCATTTTCTGCAATATTAGTATAAACACTATTAGTACTAACTTGCAATTCATTAATCATATTTCGTGTTGAAATTACATTATTTTCTAACCTATTAAGTGGCATTTATTCCCCTCGTATAAATAATTTTATTTTTGATATACCTGTTAATAAATCAATTTCACAACTTGTTAAAACGTGATTTGTTGTAAAAAACCATTCTGAAGGTAAATTTAATATTGTGCTTAAATCTGAAACTATTTTATCTCCTACATCTCTTGGCTTTATTAAATAATCTAAAACTTCACACTCTAATAACATTGCTTTATCATTCATTATTGAAGCGTATGCTTTACTCTGTACGTAATTTAAACCACTTTTATTATATCTTACATTTGCCCACTCAATTAATTTTTGTCTATTTTTTATATTATTACCAATGCTTTTATCATCAAGTGGGTCTATTGTGTCGCCTGTAATACTTTCATTATATATTGTTTTTGTAGTTTCAGTTCCTAACATCACACTACAATTTGCGTGAGTTAAATATATATCATTATTACGGGTACTATCTGTATAATATAAATGATTAATTTGTATTGGTGGTAAATAAAATGCTAAATTAAAATAATCCTTTTCATCACCAATTTGTGCGTTATTTGTAAATAATGCTTTATTATCAAAACTATCTTGTTTTAAACTTCCATAAACTTTATAAGTGTTTTTATTTTGATTTTGATTGAATGCTTTATAACTAACAGTGCTTTCTGCTATCGCATAAACACCTCTAATTAACTTAACTTCACCTGCTATGCTATCTGCACCCAAACTAATTGAACCACCTGCTAAACTGTCGTATGGTGCTTTAAATCTTAAGTTTAATTTGTTTGTTCCTGTGCTTGCATATTTAAAATTTAGTTTAGTAATAAATTGTTCGCATAAACTATTCAATAAATCATTCGCATTTTTAAATTGATAAAAACCGTCTTTTGATTTTGGACTATACAAACCACCAACAATATTACTATCTAAGGTTATACTACCAATCATTTTAATATCGGTATTACTTCCTAAACCTGCACCTTCTTGAGTAGTTAAATCATATAATTGTTTTTTAAAAGCCCAATTAGTTAAAAATGTATTTGTGTAATCAATACCTTCAGTTCCTAACCAATTTCTACAATATACTAAACTATTAACTTCTATTTGAGATTTTAACCAGTTCATAATATTGTTTGGCGTAAATGTTACAAAACTATTATAGTTTTTAGAAGCCAAACCACTTAAAGAAACTAATTGGCTACTACTATTTGTACCATAAAATGAAAATTCAAATATATTATTTGTTAATGCACTTGAACCTGTAATTATTGAAAAATCTGTAATTTTATTTAATAAAAAATTCTCAATACTCAATACTTTTAAATCAAAAGTTTGAGTTTCACCAAATTTAAAAGTATATTCTTGTTCAGGTATAACGTCTTGACAACCCCAAAACTCTACTATATCATAAGTAACATCAGAAGCACCACGCCCATTATTGCTCAATATTCTAAATTGATTTGGATAAAATTCATTTGAAATAACTTGACCACCAATTAATATCCAATTTTTTAAAACAGTAAAATCACCTTGCAATACTCCAAAATCTATTTTTAAATTTAATAAAGATGCTTTTTGCTTTCCAAACGGCAAACCCTCTTCAAAATCACTTAATATGCTAATTTCATCAAAGAACATAGGCGGTAAAAATTCACTATCATAAGTACCAACTGCGGTATTAGAACCACGTAAAAACTCTAATTGAAAGTTCCACGCTTTATTGCTTCTTGAAGTGAAATTATATCTATAAATATTATTATTACTTAATGGCATTTTATATTCCTATGTTAAAGCAAATGCAGTTTCAAATTCTAAATTCCATTTATTTAATCCTCCAGTGCTTTCAACTGCTCCTTTGCTTAAAAAAACTACTTGTAAAGCGTGAGTATCAATTTTAGTAGGGTCTGAATTATAAAAATTACTTAAATAAGGATAGTCATAATTTTCAACTGTATTATGAAAAAACAAATAATGATATTTTTTCTTAAATAAATCGTAATTAAATCTATTAGCCGTGTAGGTGGCTGGGTTTGTTTGCTTAATAAAGTTTTGATATACCAACTCTAATGTATATTGCTCATAATTAATTTTACTAATTACTACCTGACGTCCATTCAAATTTCTTGCAGTTTCAATGTCGTCACTTTGTCGCATATACAAGCCCAAAACGTCAAAAGTTGTAACTACCTTATCACTTAAAGCATCTAACGTGCTTTTAGCAACCAAAGAATTATTATTATTTACATCAGTACCATAAACTGTTACTTTATACCCTGCTATCATTTTAACGCCCCCTTACTACTTTAATTGAACTTGAACTTACATTAAATTTATTTACATTATTAATGCTTGGATTAAAGTTTTTGCTTCTTAATAATTCATTATTTGTATATAATAAATTTTCAATGTTTTTTGTATTCATATTCATATTTACTAATTTACTCATATCCCCACCATTATTTATAAATCTTAAATAAGGTTCATTTTGAGCCGTTGAACGTGCATTAATTACGCTTTCACCCTTTGATAGCATCGCTGGTATGCTGTCGCTTCTTGACGTTCCTGCACCATTAATATTAATAGCACCGTCTTTTAATTGCAATATTGCATTTTCTGCTACACCTAATAAAGCGTATAATGAACCAGTTAAAATACCACTTGCTATTGGTCCTGCTATTGGTCCTAAAGTACCTATTGAAGTACCAAATATTTGAGTTATAAATGCTGGCACTAATGCTTTTATAGTTTGAAAAATACTTTTTGCAAATCCTTTTAATGCGTCTTCACCACTTGCAATCATCATTCCTGTATTTATAGCAATTTGTTGTGCAATTAAACCAACATTTTCACCAATACTTGCAAATACATTTGTACTCTTATTAAATATTTCATCTAATTTTTTATTAATACCATTATCACCATTTAAAGAATTTTCAAAACTGCTAATAATAGACATATTTAATACATTTAAACTTTCACTCCAAATAGTTTGCTTGTTTGCTAAATACTCTTTTTCTGCTTCTAAATTAGCAATACGTCTATTATTTTCAATCTCTGCTAAACGTTCCGAATACTCTTCATAAGAAATTGCATTGCCTAATAAAGTGTCACTTAATCCATTTTTTTCACTGTCAAAACTTGCATTTATATCTTTTTGTATTGCTTCTAAACTTTTACCATTATCTAATATTTTTGCAAAATCTATTTTAGCAAAACTATTTCCAATAGATTTACTTAAATTATCACTTATATTAATAAAAGATTGTTCTACATCAAAATCAAATTCTAATTTTGGCATTTCAATTTTTGGCAATTCTTTTATAGTTATTTTTTTAGGTCTTAAAATTATTTCATCTGTTTTTGTTTCTTCACGTAAAGCATAATCTAATACTAATTTGGCTGTTTTTTCTTTTTCAATTTCTTTTGTAAGCAATTTTAATTTAACAATATTATTTTGATATACATTTCCAAAATCTTGTTTAATTGCTAATTTTTCAGTTTCATCATATAATTTTTTATACAAATCTTGCAAAGTTTCAACGTGTTCTTTTTCCTTTTTTTCTTTTTGCTCTTTTGCTTTTTGTTTATAATCTACACTATCTAAATTTTTAATTAGTTGTTGATATTGCTCATTAGTAATTTTACCAAGTTTCTTTTGCTCTTCAATATTTCTTTTAATTGCATTTTCAGTATTTTCAAAAACTTTTAATTTTAATTTTCCTGAGCCATCATTTTCTTTAATTAAATTATTAATTTGATTATTCAAATCATTAAAACTTTTAGTATCAACTTCTGCTTCAATTTTTACATTTTTCTTTATGTTTGTATCTTTGCCTAAAATACCCAAAAACTCTAATACTTTTGTTACTATCATTCCCAAAGATTTTAACCAACCTTTCATAGTTTCCCAAACGCTATCAATAACCTTTCTAAACGCTTCACTATTTTTATATGCATATACCAAACCAGCAGTTAAAGCACCCAAAGCAACTACTACTAAACCTATTGGATTTGCACTCATAATTGCATTTAATAATGTTTGTGCCGTATTCATTAAATAAGTTTTAGCCGTTGCAATAACAGTACCATTAGAATATGCTAACATAACAGTTTTTGCTGTACTTAAAATTCCATTCCCAAACGCTACAATTCCATTATAAATACCCTGAGCCGTTGCAACTGCTTTTGTTTTTAATTCGCTTGCTGTCATTTCAATAGTCATTGCTTTTTGATATGCAATATATGTAATTATTGCAGTTGTAACTAATTCAATATTACTTGCCAAAAATTGAAATACAGGACTTGAAGTTATTTGGTTTGTAATATCAATTAATACATTTAAAACATTAGTCAAAGTTTGCCCTAATATAGTGCCAGCATTCTCTAATACTTTAAATATATCAACTCCACCACCCATAGAACCAAAAAACTCTAATAATTTATCGGTATTGAATGAACTTAAAAAAGCACCACCTATTGCTTGAGCACCTTCAGCAATTTGCATTTTAAAAATACCAAATCTCGCTTCAACATCTGAAGTATCATTTTTCATTGTTTCAAAAGTTCCACTTAAAACTTTCATTGAAGCGTCCAATTTTTCGGCTGGACTACTTGCAGTTAATAAGGCATCACCTAAAAGTGGGAATTGTTTTTTTAACTTATCTATTGCTTCTGCATTTTCAGGGTCTGAAATACCACGTGAAAATATTTGTATTGCTTTTTCGCCATTGATTGCACCACCAGTAGCATTTTCTATACCTATTGCTAATTTAGTTAAATCTTGATTCATTTTGCCAGTCGCACCACCCAAACCACCAGCGGTTGCACTTAATTCTTTTATCCTTTCAGGTGCTACCCCTAATTCAAAACCAAAATCCCTTGCAAATTTAGTAGTTTCTTGTAGTTGCTTATCAAGTTCGGCACCACTTAAACCAGCCAATCTAAAACCATTTTCTAATTGAGTGCCAATCTCATCTGCTCTGCTTGCTTGTTCTGCTAAAAAACCTAATCCCTCGCCAACTTTTGCAATACCATCTGCAACTATTTGACCACTCGCAAAATTAAGTATAGAACCTAAATTTAAACTACTTTTTAAGTTTGCAAATAATCCTTTAGCCTCGTTATCAATTTCATCAAAAGATTTTTTTGCTTGCTTTGGTAAATTTTTAATTTCATTATCATTAACTTCAATTACAATATTATCACTAAACACTTTCTTAAGATAATCGGCACTTACTTTGCCTTCTTTATCTACCATATCAAATGCTTTTAATATACCGCTTGTATCTACGTTTATTTTGGTGCTTATCATAATATATGCCTTATCAATTAAAAAGCCCACACGCTTAATTTATGGGCTTAATTCTTATAGTTTAAAACTAACTTATATAAATATTTAGTATATAATTCAATAATTGAGTATTTATTCAAAATTTGCTCTGCATAAAAATCATTATCAGAAACTAAATACATTGCTATTTTATAAATATTAAAATCAATAGAGTGGTCGTCAAATTCAATAGTAAATAAATCGGTTGTTTTTATTTCTTTAAAATTATCAATTTTATATTTTGATTTATTTTTAACTTTATTTTCTAAATCCTCTTTATTTTGAATTTTCCGATTATATATATAGGTAGTATAATCTCCCTCCAAAATAAAAAAAATTTCATTTTTTAAAATCTTATTTATCTCAAATTCTTGATAGTTTTTTAACCTTACGAAAGTAAGTAATAAATTGCTCTATTTTTTCTTTATCTTGTTCTAACCAAAAGTCTTCAACAAATTCTTGTTCAACTTCTAAATTATAATTAATTAATTTACAAAAAACTAAATAATTATGTAATTCTACATCTACATCAATTTCTCTTTGTTGTAATGCAAATAAATCTTTTATTAAATTAATATTTTCAGTTTCTTTGTATTCAATTGCTTTTTGTGCCAATTCGGTTTCAACTTCACTTTGCTTTAAATCTCTTAATATTTTTAAACTTTCTGCATATACTTTTGCCGTAAATATTCTTAATTTGTACTCTTTTAATTTACCATTAAAGTATAGTTCAATACTTTTTAACTGTTCTAATTTTTCCATTATTTTATACTAAATATATTTTAAAAATAGGGGACAAAAAGTCCCCTTTTAATTGTTAATTATACTGGGGTTGCACTTACCCATTCGCCATAAGAACCAGGAGCCAAAACTAATGCAGTTGAATAAGTAACTCCCATTGCTGTAAATGCAGTTGTAGGTACTGTAATTGTACTTTCAACGGCTATTGTAGTAAATTGTAATGGTGTTTCATTGAAAGCCCCTTGTGCAGTTGTTACTGAACCTGAGTCACCTGAAACTATACCTAAACCTACAAATACTCTTGTAGTTGCTTCTGCTTGTGGCTTTTTAAGTGGATATATAATAACATCACTTGTAACACTTCCACTTGCTTGTGACTCTTGAATTTGCGAACCATCTTCAAATACTACTGAAACTGTTTCGGTACTTGCAGTTGTAATTCTTGTGTCTAAGAATGAAGCCATTGCTGAAGAATTATCCCTTGCAGTTAAATCAATAACTACCGCTCCTTTGTTAGGGTGCCCTGTAATTGCTACACCTTCCAAAGTGTTAATTGTGATTACTGGCGTTGTTGATGCATTACCACCTGTTACTCCAAATACTCCAAAGGCGTTGGTACCACTAAAACCAACCTTACTTAATACTGTTGTTGCACTCATTATGCTAACTCCTTTTTAATTAATTGTTTCTTAATATTCTGTAATAAATCATTTGCTGTTAAATGGTCTTTTTGCATTTTGTTTATTTTTTTTGATTTCTCGTATAATGCAATATGGTGATATTCCTCTATTTTCTCTGCCATACGCTCTTTTGGCACTTCATAACCAATATGATGTATAACCAAAGGCGTTGAATAAATTATTTTATCTTTTGGTATTGATATATTCTCGTGTATATCACCTTGCCAAAATGAGCCCTTAACAAATAACTTGCATTGTGGCATAACTTCGGTATCATAAAGTCCATACTTATTTTGACAAAATGTTTTTACACTAAAATTGTAAAACATAGCACCACCAAAATTCTCTAATTTATCATATTCTAATATATGTAATTTGAGTTGTTCGTGCTGGTGAATTAGCAACCTTTCATCTGCATCTAAACTTAAAATAAATTTCTTATCACTTAATCTTAATGCTTGATTTCTCGCATAACAAAAACTAAACACTCCAGTATATTCTAAAATTGCATAAGTTTCATTTTCGTTATTTTCTAAAATTGTTAAAGTATCTTTATCTGAACTTTTAGTCATCACTAAAATTAACTTTGCATAATTAGGTAATGATTTTTTCAAATCGTGTAAAAAATGCTTGTCTTCTTCTCTAAATATAACTACTACATCTAATAATTTAATCATTACAACCTTTCATAAAAACATTCAAAATTAATACCAAATTCGGCTATACCTGCTGTTGTTGGTATTGTGTAATTTATACGTGGATTTTGTAACAACATTCTATAATTTAAAGTAATATCTTCAACATCATATTCTAAATTTTCTATTGTAATATTTTCTAATATTTGCAAAACTTGATTTGCATATTCATATTTTATTTTATCGGTTAATCTATTTTTATTATCTACTTTACTTTTAACTTTTGCATAAATAAAAAGTGAAATTGTACCCTGCAAAAAAGTATTAGTTTTATCTTCAAAAGAATTATATTGTGGATTATTATTTAATGCTGTTAAGTAAATTAAACATTTATTTTCTACTAATTTTTCATTATTAATATCATAACTCATAATAAAATTATTGTCAGAAGTGTTATCAAAAACAAATCTGTCTTCAAGTGTATTTATTATATGTAATTCAATAGGATTAGACATCAAATACCACGCTGTTTATATATTCATTTAATCTTTTTTCTACATCATTCCACCACATCGGCAAGCCCTCACGGTTAAACTCTGCTACAAACGGTGCAAAGTATGGTCTTGCTGGTATATTAACTCCACCGTGTTTTAAAGCACTTAAAGCCATTATTGAATACGCCTCGTCACCAGTTTCTTTATATTTTTTCATCAAACCCCCAAACATACTAAACTTGCTTTTAGATTTAATAAAGCCACCGTATTCGTGTATATTTGCATAAACAATATTACTACCTATCTGACCACTAAACACTCCATTAGAGTAATTTATATCAAAAGTATCACGTTCAAAAAAACTATATAATAAAGCACCAGTATTTGAACGTAAATGTTTAGTATTGTTTTTAGTTAATTTTGCAACTGAATTATCAGTTTTCCCACTTCTATAATCATCTGAAACTGAAACTTGTTCGCCAAATTGAAAACTTAAATAATCAAACATTAATTGTGCTAATTCTTGCTCACTATCTTTTAATATTCTATGTAAATCTTTTGTTAAATCTGCCATTTTATATTATAGATTTATAAGTATATTTTTTTAAAATAGAACGCCATACTGGTCGCATATCAATAAAAGAAGTACCTATTGAAGTCCCTAAGTTTGCTTCACTAATATTGCTTTTACCTAAAATATCTTTACTTTGATTACGATATGAAATATATACCATTTCTTTTGCAACTTTTTGTAAATCGGCTGGTACATCAGCCAAAGCAACCCCCTGAGACGTTACTATTTCATATTCATAATCTTTTTTCAAAACATCTTTAAAAACTATTGAATACATATTATTATTAGTTGTTAATATATATTCAGTATTTGCTAAAGTTGTCCAATTATCAAATGCCGTTGCTCTATACTTAATTGTAGTAATACTATTAACTTTATAACAATTCAAATTATAAAATTTATAGCCATCACCTTTGAATTGAATAGTAACGCTTGCAGTTAATAATTTAGTTCTACATTCATACTCAATAATAGCCGTACTATCATTAATAAATTGTTCAACTAAACTAACATCTGCCGTGTTTGAAGCGTCAATATTTAAGTATTGTAATGCTGTATCTATATTAATCATTTTATTACTATAAATTCGTTATTCAATTCATTATTATAAACAATTTCACTTGTATTAATAATCTCTAAAACATCAATTAAACTTAAATCAGTTTCAATTAATAAAATACCATTAAATCTAAGTTTATTATATGCGTCTTCAAGTTCTGTATAATCTGAAGTTTTAATTTTAATACCTGTTTGACTTGGCTTTATATTTGCATAATACCAAACCACTTTTTGACCATTAGCAAAGTATGCTCTATAAATATCGGTTGCTATTTTTATTAAGTTTTCCACGTTCTTTTTTTCCCCTGTATATCATAATGAATAAATTTAAAAGGACGATTTTTATAAAATGTAATACCACCAGCAATAATCTCTTCAGTATCAATTAATTCATTAATCAATACGTATAAGTGTTGCATATATTCTTTTTCAACGTAAATATCACTTGCCATTGCTTTTAAATGATAACTATTTTTAGCACCACCTATTTTAGTATTATGGCTTGGTGTTCTATAACCACTTGTAATTTTAATTGGTATATTTTTACCTATCTCTTCACACAATCTATCTCTAATAATTTGTAATTGCTCTGCAAGTTTCTGAACATTTGACTCTAATTCATCAGGCACATCTGAGCCGTCTTTGCATCTAAATTCGCTAATATTAAAGTTCTTCGTTAATTGCTTCGTTTTCACTTATAAATCCCATTTTGATTAAACTATTTAATAAAAATTCGTATGCAATATTATCATAATCATTCGTAGTGTCTAACGCTTTTTTCTTTGCTATTTTAAGCAAATAAATTGCTATTGTTTTTTTAGGTATTAACTCTAATATAATTTTAAAATAATTCATAATTTATCCTTATTTATAAGGCATTGGTGAGCAACAACCTTTTTTTTCACCTTGTACTTCTTCACCACTTATACCGTCTGAAAGTATTTCTATTTGTGCTTCATCAAAATATATACTTTCAATAGGTCTTCCATCTTTTAAAGTTGTAGGCTGTATGCAATATCTATTACAACCTGTTAAAAACTCACATCTTGCTGTTATAATGCCTTCAAAACCTGTAATTTTATCTTTGGCTAATTTGCCTAATTCTATTAAAAACATATTAAACTCCATATATTTAAAAATATTAATATTAATCTAAATTTATAAACTCTTTTATATCATTAATAACTATATCTTTGACTAAATCAATTATAAACTCATTTTTTTTATCTTCAAAATCAACTTCTGCAAGTGCCAAACAAGTAAATATCCAAAAATACTTCATATCTTATCCTATGATTTTATAAGCAACCAAACCTGCTAATTGACTAATTTCGTTATTATCCAAATCATTAAATTCATTCATAATATTTTTGTAGTTTCTAAAAGAACTATAACCAAAACTAAATAACTCTGCATAATCAATGCTTTTAGTTTCTACAACACTTTTAACAATTTCAAATAAACTTTCAACAAATTTGCTTAATAATTCAATACCGTAACTTTGCTTGTTCTCTTCGCTTTTAAGCAACTCTAATACATCAAACGTCAATTTCTCTACTATATATGATTTAATGCCGTCTTGGTCAATTTCTGAAGGTATTTTGCCATAATTAGTAACTATCTCAATTAAATAATTAAAATATTTGCTATATTCAATCGGCTCTTTTTTAACCATAGCACTCAACAACCCAAATACTGCATTATATACATTATTTATTGTTGCTGGTAAATCTTTTTCATTAGTCATTTTGCTAATTTTCTTTGACATCTTTACTTCCCTTAAATTTCTAATTTCTTTTACTTTTTCTTTTAAAAACTCTGTTTGTATTTTTATTTCTACTTTTGATATATCTTTCATAAATTAACTTAATTCGGTTGAATATTGTAAATATATAATTCCACTACCAAAACCACTACCACTATGATTTGCTTGTAATACTCCGCTATCGGTTGATGTTACAATATAAGAGCCATCGACACTACTACTGCCACCATTAAATGTATAAACTATATAAATTCCAACCGTTTCGCTAAATTCTACACCCTGCTCTGCTATTAATAATGGTGATGAGCCGTCAAGTCTAATTAAAAAAGGTGCTCCCGTTGTGCTTAATTCCTCTTCAATTTTAATCCAACAATTTAATAAAACTGCATTTTCAGGTACGGTTACACTTCCATTTACATTCCCACCACCTTTGCTAAATGGTAAAGAAATTGTATAAGTATTTCCACCACCACCACTAACATAATTTGAAATATTATCTACTTTAAAAGTGCTGTCAGTATCATCAAAAACTAATATATCTCCGTCTTCCAAAGTTGCTTTTGTGTTTTTAATTCTTAATTGTAAGTTTTGTGTGCTATCATCAGAATATTGTATATCTAAATTTTCATCATTATCATTATAAATATATAACGTTCCTTTTGATCCAAAATCACCTATATCAATAGAATTAGTCCCACCATTTACAATCAAAGAACTTACACCTTCTATATCTTGAAGATTAACTAAAATATTACTATGTACTTGTTCTATTCCAGTAACTAAATCTAAACTTTTTAAACTACCCATTATTATTATTTTTTATTAATTAATAAATCTTTAATCTCATCAAGATTATTATATAAATGTAACATCTCTTGCTTAATATTATTATTAACGTGTGTAATTTCTTGTCTAATATTCTCAAGTTCTAACTTCATTAAAGCCTTATCTTGTTTAGATTGCTTTAACTCATCAATTTGTTTGCTAATATTATCTAATGCACTTGTTAATTTATTTTCAATCGTGGATATTCTATTTTCATTTTTTGTTAAAACTCCAATAATACCACCAATAAATACTGCAAATGTAATTATATCTTTTAAATCAATCATTTTAAATTTTAATTAAATATTATTTCGTAATTATTAACATCTTCCAAAGTTGTTAAATTGTTAATTTCAGTTTCAATTTCATTAGATTTTATTCTAATATTATTACGTTCAACTTTTAAATCAAAATATTGTTCTGGTGTTAAATAGTTAGTTTCTTGATGCTTAATTATTTTCCAATCGGTTTTTAATAGTTCTAAATTCGCCAATTCTTTTACTTCTAATATTCGTTCTAATTTTCTTTGTTCTCTTAATCTAATTACACTAACATTTAACCAAGTGTCTAAACATAATTGTTCGCTTGGTATAGGATTATTTTCTTCAATATACCAATTATTAACCATTGTCCCATAATCTCTATGACTTCTACTACCCTTAATTCCCAAATCAAATATTACTTCGCTTAATTCCATTCTACACCGCCTTTTTGATTATGTATGCTTGTGCTTGTTGCACTCTTACATAAGCATTAGAACTTGCGGACGCCCATTGCATAGTAACTTTAAATGTATTAGACGCTGTACGGTCTATTGTTGCTGGTGTATGTGTAACTGATGAACGAAATCTATTGTCTGTAACAGGAAATGCTAAAGCAATACTTTCGGCCAAACCAACTGAACCACTAAATACATTGTTTTGCGTTATATCTATATTATTTCCTGACAAGTTAGTAACATAAAAAGTCAAAATGTGTTTTGTATAATAAATTGTTGAGCCATTTGTAAATGAACTGACTGGATTAACTATTGTTGTTGCTCCTACTTTTGCTCTTTGTGTTAAATTAATTGCACCTGCTGTGTTATTTAATATGGAGCCACTTATTTCTATTTTTATTATATCCCCTACCGCCAAAGTATTTGCAGGAATTGTAACTGTAACAATATTAATTTCACTTGTCGTATTTTCACAATCTGCGAAAGTAGTTGTTAAAGGTATTAATTGATTTTGATAATTAGTAATATCTAATTCTTCAATTACTCCACTGCTTGCACTTGTACGCCCTAATAATTTAGCCGTTGCAATATTTTGCAACTTTGCAAAGGTAATTACACCATCAACAAAGTTAGTTAATTTTAATAATATATTACTTTTATATGCCATTTATTTATTAAGCGTTTTGTGTATCTGAATATTCTACTAAAACATAACCATTACCAGCACTTGAACTATCTGAAGTAATTGCTAAATTAACCACCCCAGCATTTGCACTCTCAACTAAATAAGCGTCTAAACTTACATCAGTTGTTGTACTTTTTAAATCATTATCTGCTGTTGCTAATATAGGCAAATCGGTTGCACCATCAACTTTAATAGCAAGTGTCGGAGCCGTACCATTAAACGCTACTAACTTAACAACTGTAATCTTATCAATTTGACAACCATCTGACAAAGAAGTTGTTGAGTTAATTGAACTATCAGTATAAGCAAAACTTAATTTAATTACTTTTTTATTGCCTGTACCACTTGAAGCACCGTCACCTTTTAAAGTCCAAGTACCTGCTTGTTTGTAATAAATACCATTTGCATTTAAAGATATTGTACCTGTAACTGCCGTTGAAGTTGCTAATTTAGTAACGTGCTTAACTTCTAATAATGCCGAACCTGTATCATAATAAACTACACCTTGAGTATAAGCACCGCCTGTTGTATGACAAAAACCATACTTACCTGTATTTGTGCCACCAGCAGGAGCGGAGCCACCACTAAAACTAAATTCAATTAATACATCTGCACTTTTAACATCAAAAAATGTAACTACATCATTATCCGTTGGTGATGACGTGCTGTTTGCTTCCAAACTTCTAAATATTAAATAAGCACTATCACCTGTATTTCTTAATTCTAAAACACCACTATTATTTTTTAGTTTTGTTTTATTTGCCTTACCTATTTCGTAGGACGTTTGTAACGTACCTAAAGTATTTGTTTTAACTGCCATTTCAACCTCAATTTATTTATTTTAATTATAATAGATAGTTATACTTCCACTTGAACTATTATTAGTAAAATAGATATTAAAAGTTTCATTTGTATTCATTAGTAAATTATTAACATTTACATACATATCTGCAACGCTTAAATCATTTTGACTTGCACTCATCAATATACCCTGACTTGCATTTGTGCCTATTGTAGCCGTTCCTGTGCCTGCTGTTGTTACTTCTAATATAGTTTGATTAATTACTTTATTAATCGGCACCACGCCTATTTCTTTTATTGTATCAGTACCTACAAAAGTAGTTCGGATATATCCTAAACTATCTTCAATAACAGTATTAACATTATTCAATAAATTAATTTTAGTAATTGTTTGAATAGGATTAATTTTAGTTACTTTTTGTTCTACTTTTACTTTCGTTACTGACACGTTCTTACTCTAAATTTGTTATTGTATTTTCAACTGTGATTATACCTTTTAAAATTAACTCTTCAACCCCTGCAACCGATTGTATAATATCATAATAATAAGTTTCTAATTCTAAACTTTCAGTGCTTGCTTTACTTAATGCTAATTGTACAATATGATTTGTTGGCTTTGTAACTGTAAAATTTGCAATAAAATTACTGTCCTTATCTCTTATCTTTGATGTAAAAGTATAAGTTGAAATATTTAAAGTTTCAAAATCTAATTGATGGATAAAATTAGTATTTCTATAAATTATTAAATTATCTACTGCTGGTATTCTCATTTTTTAACGCTTTTAGTTGTTCTTGCTGATTTTAAGGGCTTTTTATTATCTATGCTAATATTTATATCATTATCGGTTTGTAATTCATTTAATGGCTCTTCAGGTGCTTTAATTATACTTATTTCTTTTGCAATCCCTAAGTCAATTAATCTTTTGGCTTTTTTAGTTTCAATGCTAAATTCATCACCAGCATAAAAACCTAATCCACTACTAATTATTAAAATTTTAATCATTTTTTTACTCTAAAAATAGGGGGCTTTTATACCCCCTTTATTAAATTAATATGTTACAACTGTATCGTATTGTGAAATAGGATTAACTGTTGAACCACCAAGCAAAGCACCAAAACCAAATACTGCTGTATCTGTACCTGTGTGACTTAAATCAGGTGTTACACTTATTCTAAAATATTGTTCTTCAGGGCTTAATTGTAATCTATAAGTCCATTGTCCATACTTATTAGTATCTGCACCTGTTTCTACAGTTTCATAAGAACCAGTTGCACCAAATAAGAACTCTGGAGTACTCCAAGTTGAATTGTTTGTAGAATATTCAATAGTTACTTTAAAACCTAAAGTTTTATCAGCAGTTAAAGATGTTTTCCAATCTAAAACAACCAAAGCACTATCAACAAATCCTTGTTCAATTTGTCTATTAACTACATTTCCAACTACTTGAGTAGTGTCGCCTGTACCTGCTGCAACTGCACTACCCAAACCAATACCTGCTAATCTAACATTAGCGAAGGCGTCTATTTTACTTGCGTATGACATTTTTTAAATTCCTTATTATTTATATTTATTATTATAATGAGTATGCTACTTGTTCCATAATAGCAACCGCACCACGATAAGATAACATCATATCTTGTCTTGTTTCAATTCTAATTATAGTTTCGTCAGTATCTTTACCATATTTTAAACTACCGTTTGCGTCAGTATAAACATCATTTCTTGTAACTTCTAACTTCAATTCTTGTTGAATACCTTGCATAATTTTTGAGCCGTCAATTAACCAAATTTCAGATTTATCTGTTGAAATAGTATTTGAAATTGTATTTGAAACAATTACAGGTATGCCGTAAATTGTGTTGCTTGAACTTAATTCAGTTGCTATTGTTGCGTTGTTACCTGTAGTTGTTGCTAAAGATAAAATGTAATAATAACTTCTTGATGACATTAAAATTCTACATTGTGATAATTCAATATTTTGTGATAAAGCACTATCAATTTTATTGATTAATTTTAACATATCTGCAATTACATTTGTTAAAGATGTACCTGCTGAGTTAAATTTATTACCGCTTAATGCTTGAGTATATAATCCTAAGAATGATGACGCTCCACCTGTACCTTTTAAGAATTGAGCATCTACCATTAAAGATAATTTAGTTTGTAATTTTTGAACTAAATAAGGCAATACTTGATAATCTGCACTATCAATTAATTCATTACCAACTGCTAAATGACCTTTAATAATTTTAGATTTTAATTCATAAGTGCCAAATGAACTTAAATCAATAACACCACCTGCTTGTTGCAATTCAACGTAAGTAGGGTCGCCACCTGCTATTGTATCGTAAGGCAAAGTTAAAGCACCTTTGCTCATAGGCACTTTCATTGTAGGTATTTTGTCAAAAATAGTTTTTTGAAACAAATAAGGTAAAATCTCTTCATACATTACATCAGAAACTAAATAACCACCGTCAGTCATTGATGTTAATCCTAAAGATTTTTGTGCCGTTAAGTGTGCGTAAGCATTAATACCACTATCATTTTTAACGTTTTCTAATGCTTTTACAACTGCATTTCTGTCGTTATTAGTGTTTAATGTTCTTTTACCTTCAACTAAATATTTCATAACTCCAAGTGCTTTAACCGCTGGAGTTAATTTATCAATATTTGAGTTGTAATCATTAACAACTAAAGTGCTTTTTGCTACACTTTCAGTAATTCTATTTTCTAAATTATTGTAATTTGTTTTCATTACATCTAATTCAGATTTAACCGTTTGTAATTCTACATTTAACGGCTCTATGCTGTTAGTAACTGCAGACTTTACCGCATTTACTACTTCATTATTTTGCTCCATATAGGGCTCCTTTTATTATATTATTAATTTCTAATTCAAATTCTTTTACATCAAAGTAATTATCATTTTTAACTTCAGGTTTTAAACCTGTTTCCATATTTGTTTTTTCTTCAAGTGCTTCAATTTTGCTTTCCATTTCAGATAGCATACTATCAATTTCGGCTTTAATTAATCTAATTCTATCATAGTTCTTTTGTGATAAAACACGCCCCGCTTTTAATTCATTATCATTTTTAATAAATGTTTTGGGCTCGGCTGGGGTGGGTGTTAAACTTAACTCTCCGATTAGCCATTGCTTAATCTCATTATTTGATTTAATTACACTATGCCCAACCGCACCACTACTAACACCTAAATTACCGCTTTTAATCATATCCTTAATTGCTTCTAAATACTTTTGATTATCATCTATTTGCAACTCTTTCCATAGATTTGGATTAAGTGCTTTTAACTCTGCTTCAAAACTCAAACCATAGTCATCAATAGCATATTTAATTGTAGTTCCAATCGGTACTCTTTTTAATGTTTCATCAAGTCCGTGATTATACATTAAAATAGTTTTAGAATTTTCTTCAACGCCTAAAAAAGTATTTTTAGTAAAATATTCATTTTGCAAATCAACGCTATCAAAAACAACTGCATAACCTTTGATTATGTTATCATTTATTGTTAGTTTTGCTTTTACGTTATCTAAATATGTATTATCTATATTCATTTTAAAACCTCAATTTCAATTTAATTTCTTATTCCTCTTGTTACACATCTACAATTAACCGCTTCTTTTGCTGGTAGCCCACTTCCTGCTGGGTGTGGTGTTTCATAGCCACCTACACTAAACATACCCTTATCATTTTGCTTTTGTCCATCGGCTTTTCTATGGCTCATTCTCACTTTACTATCTCTTTGACTAATCCACATCAATTTAAAATTATATTTATCTGCAATTACTCTTTTAGTATTTTCACTTGTATAGGTTGCAACCGTACGCCCTATTGCATTTACTCTGCTTGCCTTATATACCAAATCAAACTTATTATTAATAGTTTTAGCAATTTCTTTTGTAAGTTCCTCTTTGCTTAAATCTTTGCCTTGCTCTTTTGCTTTTTTAATAATATCATCAGTATCTTTAATCAATGTTTCTAAACTATCTTTGTCAAGTCTGCCTGCATCTTTTAAAACTTTTGTAATTTCTTTTGCAAAGTCATCACCAGTTTTATCACTCAAATTAACTTCTTTTAAAAGTGCTTTTAATGTTTCCATAAATAGTGAAGTTTTTAAACTTGATGTTCTTTTAGCAATCATACTTAAATAGTAATTCAAATCAAAGTAATAATTATATTCAACTTTTATATTATCTTTTTTCAAAGGTTTGTTAATATTTCTAACTACATCTTTTTGAATTAAAGAAAATATGCTAATATAAATTTTTTCTAATTTTTTAGCATAAATGCTATTAGTTTTATCGTATGCCTTCCAAATCTTTGTTTTTTCTAATTCGCTTAACTCAATACTTTTTTTTTTATACTTTTACTAATTTCAGTTTCAATTAAAGATTTTAATTTTTTAGTTT
>Ga0208554_1000040_pt1:0-22500 | contig 23952 bp, 29 predicted proteins | sample Colrivmet1371B02_FD_187628 | JGI IMG/M metagenome (GOLD analysis project Ga0208554, IMG submission 187628) | Estuarine microbial communities from the Columbia River estuary - metaG 1371B-02 (SPAdes) (version 2) | ecosystem: Environmental > Aquatic > Marine > Intertidal zone > Estuary...
GATTGTCCAACTATTAAATATAAAATATCACCATGTGTTAAATTAAAAGTACTTGTAATAAATGCACCTCGTCCACCTCTTGAACCAGTTGTACTACCTGTTCCCATTGCACCATGTGCTCCACATACGATAAATGTATAACTTCTAGTTTCTGGAACCGTCCAACGTTGAATACCTTGTGTTGTCATATTTAAATATGATGTATTCTGTGTCCAACTTGTAGATGAATAAGCACTTTGTATCTGTGATAAAGTTGGCCCATTTCTACCAGTTACACCAGCATTTGTAAAAGTTAATAATTTAAATGCATACAAAGGACCTTTGCTTTTACCACGAAAATGAGCTACTGTTATTACATTTCCTGATGTAGGAATACCTGAAATACCAGATGCATTAACACCATTCGAGTACAATTCACTCATGGATATACTACCAGCAGTAACACCTTTAAAAACTAATCTTAAATCAGAAAAGTTAACAGTACCGGATGTTACAATAGACATCTATTTATATTATTAAAATAATTAATTAACAATTAATTTAGTTGTTAATTAACTGTTAATTAACTATTAATTAATTTGGTTGTTAATTTAATTCATTATATATCCGTAAGCTTTGACTTTTTGATAATAAAAATTACAATTACATATGATACACTTTTGTCTACCATACAAATAATAATTAATACACAAAGTACATTTACTTTCCTTACCAACAGCGTTATGACAATTTGTATTTACATGTGGATTGTTATGTTTGTTTAAATCATCAAAACCTATATATAATGATAGTTTTCTATAATTTTCCAACAATGATGTATTACACTTTAATGAACAAATAGCATTTACAAAATGCAAAGTTGATTTTTCAAAATTACAAAAGCATTTCATAGGTAATAATTTATATTTTAGTATATATTTTGCATTTTTTTTACATTTATTACTGCTACATTTCATCTTTATATTTAATAACCATTTAAATACATTTATCATTTTGAATTTTGTAGTAATATCAGCGAATTTATATATAATTATAACGATCTCCCTTGGTAAAAGCCCCCTTGGTAATTTAACCTCAGAATGAATCAATTGACATTCCATTTCATTTTCACTTCGCATTCCATTTCATTATTTATATAAACAATTAAAAAACATTTCTCATATTTAAGCTATCTCTACTTTTTTCAAGTGTAACAATCTTGAGTACAAACATATTTTGTAATTCCTTGAGTGGACCACCAGAATCATCTCCAAAATTAAAAAGATCACCATTATAATCAGTAATTGATATAGTTAATTTAGATAAACTAGCCTTTGGAGTTTTAAAATTTAATACAACATGTTCAAATGTTTTTTTGTCAACATTTATAAAATACCCAGGAGCAATTGGTGCTGCCATATGTAATAATGCAAATGAATTTGCTATTTGTGGGTTATTTGATACCATTACATTTTCTAATTCATCGATTTTTAATAATAAATAAGGTTCTCTTGTAACATTGTTTTTATCAGGAAATACTCCATTGACAACTTCAATACGATGTACATTCTTAAAATCACTTGGTAATTTAACTACATAATGACTAGGACTTGGATAATTATTAATATCACGATCTTTAGATGAAACAACAATGTAATCTGTACGTTCCATGTATGTAATATCCTTTTCATTAAGTAGACTTAATTGTGTGTCATTTCCACTACTTATTTTTAAATTATCTAATGCATGTTTGTTATATTCATTATAGGAATGCTTTTCATATCTATTGTAATGTTGTCCTAAACGGTTAGACATTATTATTATACAAGTAATTACTTTATAATAAGAAATTAATTAAAGTTTATAAAAATAAACATACATTTAAAAAATAAAGATCATTAACATTTTCTTGAACTGTATTCGAAAATATTACAATGATGTTGCGAAGGTTTAACATTGATCATATCAACTGGTGTTTTATAATTTTTACCAACCTTAGCACTCATAACAACGCTTTCATCATTAGTTTTGTTCATGGGTTGATTTCCTTGTGGCCATTTTGCTTCCTTTTCAACATGATATCTAGATGAAATACCACATCTAAATGGATATTCAACACTTTTCATGGCATCTGGCTTTTCAATACCTTCAAACGTATAAAAGGATCTATTATAAAATTGCTCATCTTTTGGATTACAACTTTTCTTATTTGTACCAACAAAATTTCTCATAGAATCTTCAATAGAAACATCACCATGGTATAATTGATATCTTGCTGGCATAGTTGGTAATGGTAATTCACCTAATTCATGACGAACTCTGCAATTCGTTAATTGACCACCACTTACACCCATTTTTAATTTAGATTCATCATCCATTAAATTAGCAGGTGTGAATAATTGATCTTTAATATCAATTCCGAAAAAATTCTTAGTTTGTTTAGCATCCATTAAATCTTTAAAAGTTGTTGTCACAAATTTCAATGCCTTTTCATTACTAAAGTTACGTTGTTTTATATCACACTCATCATCTCTTAATTTGTTAAATTCTCTTGGTTTTTGATTATTAAAACTACTATCATCGAAATTACTAAAATAAGTAGTAGTCATTAAAGCAATTAACGTATATATACTTTACACAGAAAAAAAAATAAATACATTTAAAGTAAAAACACCCAGTGTAAACACACTGGGCTAAATCAACAAACAAAAACATAAAAAGTAAATGTAAAAAGTAAATGTAATTAATTAAATAAATACAGTTATCAACTGACGAATATTATGTATATATTTATCAAATGTTTCATGTGTACTATCATGTGTACCATCATGTGTACCACATGTAATTACGGAATTTTTATTATTTCTTTCACAACATGTTAATTGTAAAGTTTTTTTCCCTGATAAAACACATCCTAATCCCAATGTATAAAATACTATTCTAGCATCACTATAAGACTTTTTAACGTCATTACAAGATGAATTTTCTTCTAGATTTTTACATTGTGTTTTTTTATTATACCCATTGCATTTTTGATGAAGATAACAATAAATATCTTCATTGCAAAAATTAATAGGTTTTTTTACGTTTATTTTTGGCATAGCGAATAAAACACAACTTTAGTAGAATTAATTCTATTACTTATTCAATTTTAAAAATTAAGTGAAAACTCACTCTTGAAATTAATATAAGCTTCCTTATTATATCCATCTACAAGTATATCATCTGGTGGTTGTATTTCTGATAATATATCATATTGACCTACATAACGAATGTTTTTATCATTGTAATAATGACAATAAATCATCATTCTAGCAATATATTTATTACTACATTCGACATAAACCCATACATTAATACTATCTAATGCAAATACATGATATTTATAACACATCATTTTTTATCATTATTTGTTTATCATTTTCAATTATTTTTATTTGGAATAATAGTAAGAAGAAATAATAAGAACGAAAGGATGCTATTTACATGTATTTCTACACTGTTTATCATTGCTACAACTTATTTCTGTGTAAATTACTACAATAATTACACATATATAAAAAATAATATTACTGATACGATAACATTAGATGATTTGATTTACAAAGCAAAATCAGGAGATATTATTTATTTCAAAAGTGATTTATACAATCTCAACACAATATTTGGATCACATTTAGTTGGTCCATTTACACATATTGGTATGGTTTTTGTTATAGATGATATCAAATATATCATTGAACTAACTGATTCCACAACTTTGATAAACATAAATATCACTACACCAGGTATACATCTAACACCCTTAGAAAAACGTTTTACAAATTACAGAGGTAAATTCTTCCTTTCTACCTTAAGCGATTTCTATAAAATAGACGATGAACAACTAAAAAATGTAACACAGAAAATTACACAAAATTTCTATAAAAATACATTACAATATCCTGACAGTATGAGAAAATATTATCTTACACATATTATTAAAAAATGGTTTAATATAAAGATTAAAAAATACAACGATAACACCATGATATGTAGTGAATTTGTTAAATACATGTTAAGGGAATTGGGTGTATTAGATCAAAATGATAATCATAAAGGTGTATTACCAAGTGATTTTAGAATTTTAAAAGATCCGAGTACATTTGTATACTTGTACGCAAATTTATTTTTGGTAAAGTAATATATAAACTTGGTGAAGGTGGGATGAATTTATCAAGTAACATTAAAGTTGACACTGAAAGATGATCTTATTTAGACGTTTGTTTACATAAATATACGTTTGTACTATATATTTTATATATTTCATAAATTAATTACTATGACTGTTTTTGTAGATACAATTATATTAGGATGCGGTCCATCTGGTTTACAATTAGGCTATTTTTTTAAACAAATAAATAAGGAATACATTATATTGGAAAAGAATAGTTCACCTGGGTCTTTTTTTAGTAAATATCCTCATTCAAATGAACTTATATCGATTAATAAAAAATATACTGGAAATAATAATAAAGAATTTAATTTAAGGCATGATTGGAATTCATTATTAAATAATTTTGAGATTCAAATGGGTGATTTTTCTGACAGGTATTACCCTTCAAGAGATGAGTTGGTAAGATATTTTAATAATTTTGCGAAAAAACATGAATTAAATATAACATATAACACATGTATAAAAAACATTGTAAAAAAAGATAATATATTTTATTTATCAAGTGATAAAAATAATATATGGTCTTGTAAAAACCTTATTATAGCGACTGGATTATCAAAACCCAATATTCCAGATATTGTAAATGTAGAATTATATTCAAAGCATTATTCAGAATATCCGACTAATTATTTTTTAAAATCTGAGAATTTAAATTCTTACAAAAATAAGAAAGTACTTATTTTGGGACAAGGTAATTCTGCGTTTGAATTAGCTAATATATTAACACCATATTGTTCGAATATAGTAATACTTGGTAGAGGTCATTATCCAATACCATCAATATCAACTCATTATACAGGAGATTTAAGAAGTAAATATTTTAATTTTTATGATACGTTTATATTAAAAAGTTTGAATGCGTTTGATCATACAGAAAAAAAAATAGTTATTTCAAAGCATAAAAATAATTTATTATATATAGAAAAAAATTGTGAATGTCATTGTCCTTATTACGAGGAACCTAACATTGGATTTCATGAGATAATTAATTGTACAGGATGGTTGTTTGATGATTCTATATTTGATATTTCTATTAAACCTAAAATAGATAATAAATATCCTGAAATTTATGGGAATTATGAAAGTACGAATGTAAATAATTTATTTTTTATAGGTGCATTAATGCATTCATTTGATTATAAAAAGAGTTCAGGTGGATTTATACATGGATTTAGATATTTAATTGATAATTTTGTGAAAATTAATTATACAAATTTTATACCATTATTATTTAATAAGATATCATTCGTTTCTTCGCATATATCTAAGCGTATAAATATTTCATCAGCTTTATATCAAATGCATGGTCAATTATGTGATGTATTTTTTAAGAATACAGACAAATTTTGGTATTATGAACAAGTTCCATTGTCTTACTTATTAAGTTTAAGTAATACAAAAATAAAATTAGCAAATACTTATATATTTATATTAACATTAGAATATGGAAAGCAAGATGCAAATTTAAAAACAATTGGATCTGCGCAAACTAAATTAGGTTCAGAGAGCAACGCTGTATTATTACATCCTGTATTACGAGTATTTGATAATAAAAATAATACATTTGGAAATAATAATATCTTTCACCCATCTTATAATAATATTTTAAATGAACCTGATCTTGTTGAACTCTTTCATTTTGACGAAAATTTACTTGCAAATTTTACAAATAAAGAAACATATTTAAAAAAAATTTTTAAAAGAATAAAAATGTACAAATAATTCTAAAAAATACAAAGTTAACACCATAATATGTATTGTGTTTGTAAAATACATGTTAAAGGATTTGGGTGTATAAATTTAACCCACTTTTTACAAAGTTTATTACATGTAGCAATTACATATAGTAAACTTTGTAAAAAGTGGGTTAAATTTATAAAGTACTAGTAACATTTAAATTTAAATAGCAATTTCCTTGCAATTATAAATTTCACATATTCTTTTCAAATTATTATTAGCATATAGTTTTAAATTTTCCAGTTCCTTTTTGTACACATCAATTTGATTTTGATTGATTTCACTATTTGTAGGATTATCTATCTCTTCCCTAACCTTATAAATTATATCTGTAAAACAATTCACATACATATCCAATATATTGCAAAATTCAGTCTTTTTTTCTATAGATTTTTCCCTACGTTGTAGCAATTTTTTAAATTCATCCTTTGTTATTTCATTTTTCAAGAATTTAATACGTAAATCACGGTTATCATCAATTCTGTTATATGTATAAGTAGGAATTTCCACATATTTTATATGTTGTACATTTTGCATGTGATTAACAAAATACCTAGCATTAAGTGCTGATACATTTGCGGCTTTAAGTTTACGAACAAAATTAATAATAAATGGCTCAGACAATTCTCTACCACATTGTACATCACCTGGTGTTCTAGGTATAATACCTGATTCGTTATTTTGTCTTAACCATTCAAAATAATGTGGATTATGTATTGGACCATTTTCAATTTTCAAAGTTTTCCAATCAAATGCTTTATGACATGATGTACAAAAAATTTGATTACACCCATCAATTTTAAAAATAGTAGTTCCACAACTAGGGCAATCTTTGGAATCCTTTTCTAATAAATTAATAGTCTTTAAAATATTCTCATCACACATATGAACATTTTCATCATTTTTATCAACAATTTCACGACATTTACCACATGCAGATGTATTACATAAAGAACAATGAAAATCTTCTGATAAAAACCCATTACATGTATTATTTGGGCATTTTCTTACAAATTTACTTTTTTGAATTGTTTGTATTTCTTGTCCATTATTTATCCTAAATAACATGTTTTTTAATTCATTCAATTTGTGTTGTAATTCGGTTATTTGTGTACTAAGATTTAGTTTTATAGCTTCTTTTGCACTTTCCTGTTCCATAAAAGCTTGTGTTTCAGGCATTAAACTTAATTCGCGTTCATAAATGATATTTTCACGGAAATGTTTGTATTCTTTTGTTATAAAAACATTTCCAAAATTATTATGCATAAATTCTCTATTCCATGCAACTTTACAACTCATACAATGAGGATTTTCTGTTTTTGACATGATATATCTCTTAACACAACCTTTACAACATGTAAAGTTACATTCATAACTTACACAAGTAATCTCTTTATGTATAGTTTTATTATAATTCTCAGTGCAAATAGGGCATGACATTGTGCTTGAAATTACTAATGCGATTGATACAACATTATTTATTTTGAATAATATTTCAATTTTTGTTACCATAATGTCATCAAATGTTACCATGACGTTACCATGACGTTACCATGACGTTACCATGACGTCTCTACCCAATTACCAGGTATATTTAATAAATTGTAATATAATGTATTATAATTACTACTTTCTACTGAAAATATTTTTGTATCAAAATTTGCTGTGTATATCCATTTAATATTATCATGTATAATAGGTTGAATAACTGTTACACTTACAGTATCTTCATTATCAAATTGCTCATATAAAATTTCTTCTCTTATAACTTCTGGGTCTACAAGATCAATGTAGTCTCCAGGATCTACAAGTGTATTTCTGTTAATTAAAAAATCTTCCTTTAATTTTATTACAAAATCATGACCTAAATCATCTGGTGTAATATCAAATTCATGTTCAAAAATATAATAAACATTCCTAAATACATATACAGTATACCCCTTAACACCCATGATACAACCTATTAAGACAACTTGCTTAATGAAAAAGTCAATTTTTAAAAATAATAGATTTGTTTTTAAAAATAAATATGCGATTGGTTACAGCGAAGCGATTAAGCACCATGCGATTAAGCACCATGCGATTAAGCACCATGCGATTAAGCACCAAGTTCGAAATGACGACGGTTTTGACCAGCAGCTTCATCATAAGAACTTTGTGCCCATGGTCCAACAGTTTGTTTAGGAATGACAGGTGCAGAACGTAAATCGTGATATGGGATTTTGTTTGATTGTAAAACGGTATTAATACCCATATGATATCCACTAACAAGGAAGTTTTGTTCTTTTAATAAACTACTTACAGGGTTTTCTTTAGCAAAGTCAGATGCTTCGTCATATTTTGGTAATAAATCATCAGCTGTTAATTGATTTGAACCAGAAACAATTTTAGCAGCCATGTCAGTTGGTTTATATTCAACACTTGCTTGTGCTTGCATATTTACATTAGCTGGTTCGCTAATTTTAGCTGGTTCAGCAATAACTGGGGCTTCAGCAGCTGGTGCTTCAGCGACAGGTGCTTCAACAGGTGCAGCTTCTGGTGCTTGTGGTGCTGCTTCAAAAGCAACAACTGGAGCTTCACTCACGTTGTTTAGGTTTTCACTTACAACAGAATATTTCATATACATAAAAAATCCGAGAACAAGTAAAAGAATGACTATGAGTTTATTATCCATTATAATTTTATATAGTTTTATTATATAATAATAAAATAAAATTAATAATAATAAATTAATTGTATTAATTTACTCAAATAATCACTAAAAATACAAAAATGGATTACAGTGGTTACTCTGCAGAATACAAAGATACTGATCATTATACAAGTGACATTGATCATGATAATCTCTATAATAGTTACAATATATTATCCAATAATGAGGAACTTTTTTTATTTAATCATGCGAATGATATATTAGATATGTATGATGATTTGAATAAACGTTTTGCATTAAATCCAGACTTTTTGTGCAAATTAAAAAACACACATTTTGCGAATTTCTTAATTGACATCATAATTTACAATAATTCCGAAGATTACGATTACCATTACAATATTAAAAGTATGAATAATTTTGAAATTATTTTTGAAGATGAATTACTAATCAGTTACAATATAGTTTCATCATTTATAAAACAAATGAAAGGAACATTGGAATACGATGTTTGGAAATCATTTTCTTTAAAACACTCATTTATTCCATTTTACTAATTAATTCAAATAAAGAAAAAACATATTACTTTATCTCACTACCATTTTTATTTTGTTTTTGTTTTTTCTTTAGACCCTTATGTACATTTATATTTGCATTACTAACATCACATAAATCGTCTTTTTTCGGGTGTGATAGTAAAAATTCTAAATAATTTTTTGATTTATTAAACTCTGTATTTAATAAATCATGTTCCAAATACCATTTGGTATAAGCAACACTCAAGTATTTTCTTTTTGCATAAGGTGTTTTTAATTTACATTCTACAGGTGGACCTCTGTAAGCTTGTAAATTTTGACTAGCTCTTATGAATCTTATAGGAATTTCTCCATTGTAATCCTTGTATAAATCCACAAATTTAGCATAAATAATATGACTTGTAAATTTCATTCGTTGATTTACCTTTGGTTGTAATTCTATACATATATTTGTTAGTTTGGAAAACAATTCGATATTTGTATTATATATATCATTTATACTTTTCATAATTCGTTCAGCAATGTCTTGTAAAAGGAAATCTCCTACCTTTTTCTCCTTTATAAAATACTTTTTTTGAGTAACAATATCCTTAGGACAATGTCTTTTACAACTATGCACAATTTCAGTTGTAGTTACATTTGTATACACATTCTTCTTTTCACCTGTAATATCATCTATACATTCCCCTGTTAATACTTGCTTTTTAACTTCACATGGAAATTTAAATTGACATTTCTTTTCACACATTTTACCATCTTTTTGTCTTGTTTTACAAGAATATGAATATTGTTCCTCGTCTAACACGTTATATACATCCCATAAATGCACATTATATTCTGAATCCATAATACACATTGCTAAATTCTTTAATCCAACATCAATAGTTAATACCAAACGATTATTATCTGGTTTCTGTTGTATTTCATCACAATTTTCGTCTTCATTATCATTGTTAGTACTAACCTTTTTGGATTTAGATTTAACAGGAACCTTCTTACCTTTACCAGGAACCTTCTTTGATTTACATGGTTTCTCGATAGGATTTTCTTCAATTGTAGTGTCATCATTACCACAACTTACTGCATCGGTAATTGGTTGTGATATATGTGTGTCATCTGGTGTGTCGTTGTCGTTTGGTGTTTTGTTATTATTTTTAACATATGTGAATTTTCCACGGATATACATTTTTTTATTACTTGCACGTTTAGTTGTATTTTGAGATTGTAATTGCCTAATTCGTTCTGGATGCATTCCTTCAAACTGATTTTGCATTATTTCAATCTAATATTAGTATCATGATTTAATTTATTTTGTTTTTTTTAACGTGTGTTATTTTTTATTATTAATTTCGGGTAGTAATTTTTTATTTTTTATTAATAATAGAATAATAAGGAATTGATTGTAATATGAATAAAAATAATTATGATGAATTAAATCTTCGTAAATTCAAAATGAAAAGTATTTTACCAGATGCAACAGTGTTATTGTTAGGTAAACGTAGAAGTGGAAAGTGTTTATCAAAAGGAACTAAAATATTAATGTCCAACGGTGATACAAAATGTGTTGAAAACATTAAAGTAGGGGATTCAGTAATGGGTGATGACTCAACATGTAGAAAGGTTTTGGCAACACATAATGGGAGTGATGTTATGTATAAGGTAACAAATCAATTAAACGAATCATATACTGTTAATAGCCAACATATATTATCATTGATATCTACATTTATACCTACAATTAAAGAACGCGATCATAATAATTTAATAAAGGTCATATTTTTAGATACTGCAAAACTAAAAATAGTAACAAAAATTTTCAATTACACAGCAGAAAACAAGGAATATATTTATAATCAAGCATATGAATTTAAAACAAAAAATATGAATAACATTGTGAATATTCAGATACAAACGTACCTACAATTACCAATTAAGGTACAAAAATTCTTATATGGTTATCAAAAGCCGGTTTATTTTGATGAATCAGAAGTAGATATAGATCCATATTTATATGGTTTAATTTCCAATAATAATTACCAATATACAAGAGATCATAGAATATTAAAATACTTGAACACAACACTTCCAAAATACGATTCATATTTAGAATATGATCCTAGATTTGATATTTACAATATTAGTGGTATGTTGGCAAATAACAATACAACAATCAATTTACAAAGGGAATACATTATTAATTCAGTAAAAGTCCGTCTTAATTTATTAATGGGAATTTTACATAGCAATAACTATTTTAAAAATGGATTCTATACATATTATACAAGTGACAATGACAGTGGTAACAGCAATTTTTTAAATGATTTGGCATTTTTGATTAAAGGTTTAGGTTATTCTATTTACAAGGTACAATCGGATAATATTGTCAAAGTATTTATATACAATGGAGCGTATCCTGTATTAAATTCAAAGGACTTTTTCACACAACCACCACCACAGTATATTCTTAACGATATACAAATAGAGTGTGTAGGAATTCAAGAATATTATGGTTTCGAAATTGATAAAAATAGTTTATTTTTCCTAGATAATTGTGTTGTAACACATAATAGTTGGTTGGTACGTGATATTTTCTATCATCATCAGCATATACCATCGGGTATTGTATTTTCAGGTACGGAAGAAGCTAATCCTTTTTTTGGAGAATTCATTCCAGATTGTTTTATTCATGGTGATTATGATCCTGAAATCATTGAAAAAATCATGAATAAACAAAAAAAGAAAATAAGAGATGCTAAAAAGGATGGTTTAAAAGATGGGAAATGTCCTTCTAATAATTTATTTATTGTATTTGATGATATGTTACACGATGCTCAAAATTGGAAAAACGAAAAAACAATTAAAAATATTTTCTTCAATGGTAGACATTACAATTTCCTTTTCATTTTAACAATGCAATATCCACTTGGTATTACACCAGCACTAAGAAGTAATATCGATTATGTTTTTATTTTCAATGAACCTAGTGTCAAAAACAGACGTAAAATTTACGATGATTATGCTGCAATGTTACCAAGTTTTGATCACTTTTGTAATATTTTAGATGCGTGTACACAAAATCATGAATGTTTAGTTATTAAAACATCAGGAAATAGTTCTGATTTACGTAATATAGTTTTTTGGTATAAAGCAGAGTCGCATGAAGATTTTCATGTAGGACATCCTAAATTTTGGAAATTTCATCAACAACATTATAATAAAAATTACGAGGATGATAATTTAGAGGTAGATGAAAAAGTAAATGAATTAAAAGAAAAATTCTCAAGAACTAAAAAACTTAAAGTAATTGTTTCAAGACAAAACGACAACATTGTTGATTTAGAATATTCTAAATAAACATTGTGTACTATATTGGGAACTGCGTTTGAACTGTGTTGGAACTATTACTTTGTTATTATAAATTAATTTAATATTGACTTAATTTAATTTATAATATGAATAAAAGACTTCTTAAAGAAATACAACGTTTAACAATTGAACAAAATAGTAAACCATTATTAGAAAATGATTATTTGGTTTATATGAATGATAATAATATAAATAAAGTATATACCATAATTAAACCACCAACTGATTCAGTATACAGGCACAAATTTATAAGACTTAATTTTGATATACCAAAGGAATATCCATACCATCCACCAACAGTAACATTTGTAAATTATGATAATGTAAGGATACATCCTAATTTTTATGAAGATGGTAAATGCTGTAGTACTATTCTAAATTCATGGCCAAGTATAGAATCTGATGGTATTAAATTAGAAGCATGGTCTAGTAGTATGGGTATAGAAACTGTCTTACTAACATTTAGAAGTTTTCTAGATAATAACCCATATACACACGAACCAGGTGGTAGGGATGATATTACATACACAAACTATGTATTACATCAAACGTGGGAAACATGTTTATTTAAATATCTAAGATGTCCATACCCAGAAATATTTTTACAATATATGAATAAATACCTATTTACAAATATAGACACCATATTTAATGATTTATATACATTAAATGAAACATACCCAGTTGGTTTATACAATACACCATGTTTTTACATTTATGAATTCTATGTAAATTACAATCGTATTATTAATTATTTACATGATTATTTATTAACTACAGACACAGACACAGATTTAAATCCAGAAATAAATAATATTGATACAAATAATAATAGTAATTGTAATACAAGTAACACTATTAACGATGAAACTAGTAGAAATACAATTGATGATGTTAAAGATGAAAATCAAAATATACCTTTTTTTCAAGAAATTCAAAATACAGATGAAGAAACATTAAATAATAAATGTAATATATGTTTTGATGATCTAAATTCACAACATAATAAAACAATAACACTTGAATGTAATCATTCATTTCATATAAATTGTATCAAAAGACACATATTATACAATGGACAATTATGTTCTTTTTGTAGAAGTAAAACAAATGTTAATGAAACAGTTATTAATCCAGAAACAAACAGAGAAATCAAAATAGATGGAGCAACATATAAAAAATTACTAAAAAAAGGTCATGACATATAACAAATTACACTTATTTTTTCAATATCAATCTACCACTATTATACAATTCAAATAATTTATCCTTTATTTTTTTAGATTTTTCTAATTCAGCCTTGTCTTTGATGAATAAAACATTATTATTTAATTGAACACTCCAAACAATCTTATGTGTTGTATTTGCTAATACAATGTATTTAGGATATTCTACTTTTAATAATAATCCACCTAATCTAAATTGTTTAGTTGCCTTATTCATATACCTTACCCATGTTTTCATTATTGGTAAGGTTTCTAATACACTCATCTCCTCTATTGTATTTAGTGATATAAAACCTTCTAATTTATTTAATATATCCTGTTTAGACATTTTACTTTGTATTGTTTTTGTCTCATCCTTTTTATAATTTAATGATGCTATAGTTTTAAAACCATTTTTATTCTTTGGCTTTGAAGTTTTTATTGTCTTAATATTCCCATCAGTTTCCGTAGTTTCAATTTCTGTCTCTGTTTCACTGTCAGTCTCTGTTTCACTGTCACTATCAGTTTCGGTCTCAGTTTCAGTTTCTGTCTCGGTTTCTGTCTCTGTTTGAGTTTCTGTTTCTGTTTCAGTAACTGTCTCTGTAACTGTCTCTGTAACTGGCTCAGTTGATGTATCATATTGTACTGATGTTGAATTTTCGTATGAGCTATCGTAACTGTCATAGGAACTACTAGTACTTTCAGTTGCTGGTTTTTTTAAAACAATTAATCTTTTCATTCTTCACTTAATTATGCATTATAAATAAAATAATTGGTTTAATGAAACATCGAGATTAATTTAAAATTGATTTTTGAGTTAACTTTATCCTAAATAAACAAGAAACATTATGTCTGAAACACGTAACGATATTTACATTAATTGCAGTGAAATTAGCAGTTTTATTGGACAAAATAAATGGGATTATTGGTCTTGTTTTATTAAATTATGGAAAAAAATAGATTCTAAAAATTATAAAGCTTGTGAAGAATTATCACAAAATGAAGGACAAGTTGTACAAAACGACAAACTAAAGGAACTACAAGATACATTAGGTAATGAGTTTATTCAAGAAACGATGAAAAACACGAATAATAAATCAGATATGATTAAACATATAACAACTTCAAGTGAAGTAATTGATAAATTAGATATTCCTGAAGAAAAAAAAGTACAATTAAAAGTTAACATGGAAAGTTTAGTGAATACAAGTTTTGGTGTTTCAAATGAATGTGGCGCCCTGGGATTGTATGAAATGAAATATAAAGTAATCCTAGATAAATCACAAGCATTTAAAAAGGTATTAATTGGCACATCTGATAATTATAATTGGTATATATGTGGTAAGGTAGATGGAATTCTACCAAATGTAAAATTAATAGAAGTTAAAACAAGAACAAAATGCTTTTTTAAAGATGTAAGAGATTATGAAATGACACAAATGCAAGTATATATGCACATGTTTGATATGAACGCAGTTGATTTAGTAGAATACATGCCACAAAATCGTATTAAAATCAAGGTAACTCCTATTACTAAGAATGACAAGTCAATGACCAAAATTTTACAAAAAATAAATATTTTTACAAATAAATTTGAAGAATTCCTTAATTACTCCCTAGAAGATAAATACAACTTTTTCAAAATGGATGTCGATGACAAGAAAACATTCCTCAATAACTTGTATTTAAATAACATGAAATAATCCTAACGCAATTTTGCGGTACAAAATGAAATAATCCTAACGCAATTTTGCGGTACAAAATGAAATAACTTGGGGTGAGAATTATTAAACGCGATTTTGCGAAATTAATTAAATTAGCAATTTATTTAATTAATTTCAAAATTAAAAAATCATTACAATATATATGTATGATACAGCAACCAGTTGAATGTATTATTGATAAAATCTTCGGGACACCACCGAAAGAACCATGCACATATATCATAGATACCGAATACAACAATATCAATATTGTATTTTTAACACATTTTATGTTAGCAGGTGCTCGTAAATTGTTTGGAAATGTTACCCCAAAAACAATAACAGAAAAACAATTCAATCTCCTTAAAGAATATATGGAAAGTGTAGGATATACCATTAAATACCAATTCTTAGAAGATCGTGCAAAAATTTGGTTTGAAAAATATATGAAACCAACTAAATGCAATGGTATGTTACTACGTTAACAAGTTAACACGTTAAAACGTTACTGTACCTTTTTTAAAGATTTTTTTATTAATATTTTATGTGATATCAATTTACATAAATTGTTATAAATTTCATCGTCAAGATCACTATCACCGCGATCATTCTTTGGAATTTCTATATGTAATTCCTTTGCTAATTTTTTTAATTCATTTTTATAACTTTTTATTTTTTCTATATCATCACCTGCGTTATCATTCTTATTATAGAAATTACTACATAATTTAAGATGTTTCTTTTGTAAGTACTGTGTATGTTTTTCCTTTGTATATTTCTTTGATCCATTTACTATTTTTCTATTTATCTTTTTCTTATATTGTTCAACAATATGTAAAAACAAAGGATAATTACTCTCGTTTCTAGCATATTTGTAATTTGCCTTTTTATACAATAAAATTTTAAACAATTCAAAATTTTTATTCATAACACTGTAATTCAAAGGTGTCTTTAAATCTACATTAACAATATTGGGGTCAGCACCATAAAATAATAAGAATTTTACAATATCAATCTTATTATGTTTACTTGCCAAGTGCAAAACAGTATTTTTATTTTTATCAAATGAATCAATGTTAACACCGATTGTATTAATGATATATTCTAATATAAGGAATAACTGTTTAATATCATATTTATTACCACCACTATTGATCTTACGTATTATACTATTTACTACATAATGAATCAAGTTATCACCATTTTTATTTTTATATTCAAATGGCTCAATGTACACATCTGGTAAACTATCCGATAAGTGCTCGTGTTCGTATATAGAATGAAATAACATTAATGTATTCAAGTTTAATGATGCTGCATAAATGTATGGTGTAAATGCCGATTGTCGTATAAACAAACTATCAGGTGTTTTTTTAATATAATCTATTAGTTTAGTTTTTATACGTTCAATATGCTCTTCATTTACTGCTGATTTCAATGATTTTATACTCTTGTATATATAATTATCTCCTTTCTCAGATTCACCTTTACTCATTTGCACAACTTCTTTTACTTTTAACTACTTATAATTACTTTTTATAATTACTTTTTTAATTACTTTGTAATTTCTTTATTTTCTTCTTTATCTTTATTATAAAATTCAATTACTTTTTAACACGTGAACGTTTAGGTGATTTTGTCTTTACCACCTTGGACGCTTTTGCTTTTGAACGCTTAGTTGATCTACGTTTAGGTGATTTTGTCTTTACCACCTTGGATACCTTTGCTTTTGAACGCTTCGTTGATCTACGTTTAGGTGACTTTGTCTTTACCACCTTGGATACCTTTGCTTTTGAACGTTTAGGTGATTTGGTTCTTACTGATTTAGGTGATTTTGTTCTTACAACTCTGGATTTACCTATGTTAATTAACTCGGATATTTCTTCTGGTAAGGATTTACTATTAAAAGCAGATACAATCATACTATTTTTTTTTAATCCAATTGTTTTATAATGCCCTGATAAACCATGTTTTTCATAATATAATACTATTATAGCTCTACCACCGTTTAATTTCAAAGTAACAGATTTATTTTTATTTATAATGATAAAATCAATATTTAATATTGTTGAAAGGATATTTAACGTAGTGTCATCGCCTTCAAAATGAAATCCTAAAGTATTTATGTTTTTTACAAAATCAATCTTGCTTTTTATTTTAGAAGGATCCCATTTTCCAATAAACTCACCATTATCCTTTTCTATTTTATAATTATTCAATATATTTTCAAAATCCTTGTCTTTTAAAGAAAGAATGTAATCACCTATTAACTTTCTTAATTTAATATGTGTATACTTGTTATTATACTGATATAATGCTTGTTCAATTGAACGGAATTGACAATTTCCATCAGGCTTGCAATCCTTTACAACCAAATTCTTAACGTTCATATCAAATTGTTTCCATCGGTAATCATCATCTATTTTTTCTTCAATGACACTTTCAACAGTACCTGCGGTGCTTTCAACAGTTCCTACGGTGCTTTCAGCAGTACCTACGGTGCTTTCAGCAGTTCCTACGGTGCTTTCAGCTGTAGGTTCTTCAGTAACATTATATGTAAAATCAGTTGGAAAATTATCTAATAACATAATTTAATTTGTTCTTAATATATCCTATATTTAATATTAATTTAATTAAATACTTATTATTTAATTAAATTGTTGTTTTTATTAGTGTAAAAATCAAAATCAAAAATCAACATTATAGTTTTCAATTGAAACAAGTGTATATAAATACATTGTATTGTAAGCGTATTCTAATTCAGAAAATCCACCTATAAATACTTCATTTTCTAAATTTTCATTTACAATAATAAAAGGGAATGTATAATGATTATATTTATCTTTTAAATTAACTATAACATTTTTATCATTTGTATCATCAGGATTTAACATTATTTCATTGAATCGAATATTCAAATTTGTTAAAAATGCCTTTGTTTTTTTACAATAACTACATGATTCTTTACTATAAACAGTGATAGTATTCTCCATAATGTTAATTTGATGATATAATAATATAGTATAATAAAAATTCTATTAAATTAATTTTCAATTTAAATGTCAATTTCATTGTCAATTGTTATCAATGATAATTTACAATAATCTACCATTTCAAAATCTTTACTATTAAATGATAAAGTTATAAGACTCATCCAATTTGCATAATACATATCTGTTTTTTGAGATATATACATTGTAGCAGTATCGGTATCCACTCTATAATATAAATTTCCATGTTTATTATTCAAACATTCAAACACTTTCATATAATGACTAATGTATTCAGTTATATTTATTTTTTTATTTATTAATCTTTCATAATTTCCATAATTAATTTTAATGAAATGTGTCAGCATACCCTCTTAATATTTATTTCTAAATTAAAAATTCAAAAATTTAAATAACTTCACGTGACATCAAGTCGCGTGTAACTTTGTATTTTAAAAATGTATTATTTAGACTATAAATACCAAAAAGTACACAAAAAAAGACGAGAAATATATCATTTTTATAAGTATCTAATAAATGTAATGTGTAATTTACAAAATGACTACAATACACAAATGTAAATACCAATACAAAACCACTTAAAACACGAATATTTGTCATAATTACACCAGTTGATTTCTCGTTTAAATTCATTTTTTTATTTACATCTTTATAAATAAAAAAAGAAATAAATCATGAACTGCACAGTTACATTTAACGAACAAACCACATTATTTTTAAATGAATTTTACTCTACACTTGGACAAATTGCTGCAGGTCTAGTTTCAACTGCTGTTGTATTACCAATGTATAATTATTACAATTTATTATATAAATCAAAGAGCAAAAATGAATAAATTAAGAGTTATTATTAATCATTAATACAAGTTTTAGTCTATTATTGTTTTTTAAATTATGATATTTAACAATTAAACTTTTTGTGTTATTATCACCATTTATGTAAATTTTACTAAGCATATTTTTAGTATTTACAAAACCAAATTGATATTTATAGTAGTTTATATCAAATTCATTCTTGTTTTTTGTGATTTCATTATAAACATTCCAAGTGATCATACTGAAATTTTTTCCTGCACATGCAATTTTCTTTATAGAATTTTTACATATACTTTTATTGTATTTGTAAAACAATAATTCAGCATCAGATTTTTTCGTAAATTCTTTTGACTTACATAATTCAAATCGTTTACCATTCTCACCTTTGTATATTTGAAAAGTACAACACATAATACTTAAAGACAAATTTTCGGTAAATTAAATAAAAATCACTTTTTTTATTTAAATGAATTTAACCATCTAGAAGCAACGGTGATGTTACTACTAGATGGTTAAACTCTAGAAGCAACGGTGATGTTACTACTAGATGGTTAAACTACATTTATAGGATTTTTGTGTTACATTTTATTCTATATTAAAAAATTGCTCAAAATACATAACATTATACCTTTCATCAATGTCAATTCTGACTTTTTCGTTATAAATATTATTATATGTGAAACTGTGAATTTTGTACATTTTCTCACATTTTTCATTAATGTTATTTTCAATGTAATTTTCACATAAAGAATCGATTAATATATTTTTCTTTGAATGTTTTTTTTTAGTAATAGGTTTTACTTTAAAAAAAGTACCATTTGCTTCGTAAATTAGATTAGAGTCTTGATGCCTAGGTTCCATTGTTAAACATTCCATAAATTGATTAGCTGCGTCATATTTTGAATAAACATTCTCAAACTGATAAAAAAATACATTAGGAATCCCTTCAAAAATCGGCTCGTCATTGTAATATTTTGTAATATACAATGTAATATGACTTAAAACAGGAATCATTTTGCTACAAAAACGTAATTTTGTAAATAATAATCAATTTTTTTCATAGATTTAGCCGATTCAAAGAGCATTTTCTTCGAATCGGCTAAACACATGTTCTTTGTTTTTATTTGTTGTTTTGTTATTTTTTTGATTTTCTTATTTGTAATTCAAAAAAATTAATCAATAATGGAAATTTTAACTCTGTCACAATAAAGTACATATTGAACGTATTTGCCAATAGATGTATTTGCAAGTTCAATTATATATTTATTACCACGTTTAAAAAGATTTAAAACACAATGTTGATTATTAATTGAGAAATCATTTGTTAGTTTAATGTGATGTAAAATGTTATCAAATGGTGGTGGTAATGATTTTAAAACATTTTCCATATTACTATAACTATACAAATAATCATCCAATCCAATAGTATTAAATGTTTGCTTTTCAATTGATTGTTTACAAAGGAAAAGAAGATCGTTATTATTATCACTTTGATATGATATTTTTATAATTTTACCAGTTTGTGCTTTTTTTACATAAATATCCATAAAGAACATAATTCGTGAAATAGAAGTCATTGTTAATTGTACATTTTTCGTACTTTTGAATAGAATTTCAATTTTTATCGATTCAATTCACAGGTATTCACGGGTATTCACAGGTGTTCACTGTATTCTTCTATTATAGGATTTATTATATTTATATCTAAATTTAAATCATTAATATACAATTTATAAGCTTGTTGTTGGAATTCATTTTGTGGATTAACATAACGACCATCACGTATTTTACTGGCCAAAGTAGCAATTTCATCACGTATAGCCCAGATAGGTCTTGATGCAACCATTTCATCATCTATCCCATCTAATGTACTAATAATACGTGATATTTTACCACTACTACAAACAACATGTCCGTTTTCAATACCACTATCTAATTGTTTTGCTAATATTTCAATCATATTTGATTTTGTATTAGTATCTGTTTGATTATTAATTTTATTCCATACCAATTGTAAGGCTTCTGTTTCAGTTACATCAAATGTACCATGTTTATCCTTACTATTCAAATTATTTAATACAATCATTGCACTACCCTTCACAGATTCAGATATTTCAGGATGTTCTATAATAGATTTCAATACAACGTCTTGTACGTTTCCACCAACGTCTTGTACGTTTCCACCAACGTCTTGTACGTTTCCACCAACGTCTTGTACGTTTCCACCAACGTCTTGTACGTTACTCCCAACGTCTTGTACGTTTCCACCAACGTCTTGTACGTTACCACCAACGTCTTGTTGTGATGTTATGTTATCTGCTGATTTTTTTAAATTATCCACATTTTTCTTTATAATATTAGTAACACTGTGATCATGTACATTTTGTAAATCATTTTTATATACATGAACAGCTTGGTTACGTCTATTATGTTCTCTTGTATAAACAGCATATTGTTGTGGTTGGGGGTGTGTAATTGTATCATTAAAAAGATTATTTCTTTTACTTTTTGGTCGTAAAAATGAATTATATGGTGTGTTATTTATAATTTCCTTTGCGATATTACATGTTTCTATACCAAAATATACAGGTAAGTCTTCTCCTACGTTATCAATTTCTTGGATATTTTCTGATAATGTTTCTATATATTTAACTTGGGCGATACCTGCTACTTCACAGTCAGGTGACATGGCTGCTACTTTATAACAATCCAAAGCCATGTATTTATTAGATTTAAAACGTGGATAAGCACCGTTTTTATATACATCACCAATCGCTATTACATTGTCCCATTGATGATCTCTAGTAAATTCAAGTAACAAATCATTCAATTTAATAAATTCAGGTGGTTCTACATGTGTTTGTATAATTTGATGTTTATGTTCTTGTTCTTTTAATTTTTCTAGGTACTTAATATACATACGTTGTTGTAATCTTATTTGATGTTGTTGTAACTGTTGTTGATAACGGAGGTAATTAATCATTTGTTGTTTCTTGTAATTGATTTTTGAAACAAGAATGAATGATAATATATATATAACAATTAACATCATGACCTCTTAATTACTATTTAACATTAATTTTTATTAATAAATTAATTAATACAATAAAAATAATTAATACTATTAATAAGAAAAACTATGAAACATTTATTTAACTGGGATAAATTAATTCATCCTATATCAAAAAAGGAAAAGAAGGAAACCACTGTCGCTACACAAATAAAACACGATTCATATGATGGTTATGATACAGAAAATTTAATCGAAGAATACGCAA
>Ga0208554_1000041_pt1 | contig 23873 bp, 22 predicted proteins | sample Colrivmet1371B02_FD_187628 | JGI IMG/M metagenome (GOLD analysis project Ga0208554, IMG submission 187628) | Estuarine microbial communities from the Columbia River estuary - metaG 1371B-02 (SPAdes) (version 2) | ecosystem: Environmental > Aquatic > Marine > Intertidal zone > Estuary | place...
TATTAATATACAACAATAAAAAAATAATTTGTAAAGTTAATTAACTCTAACCCGCTTTTCAGAAATGCTCAAATCACCCATATCCAAGTTAATATTATTCTTTGAAATCTCCAAACGTCTCTTGTTAATACGATCCTTTTCCAATACAACCTTTTCCAACTCCTCTAAATGTTCTATTTTCTTCTTTTCAACGTGTGTCTTCAACTTTCCAGTAAATGTATCAAATGAACGTTTAAGTTCACGACACTTTAATTTATCCATATTATCTTCCGATGATTCCAAAGATCGCAATACAAATGGAGCATTCTCCAAATTTTCAATAACAAATGTATAAATCTCTTTAAGATCCGTATTTGATTCCTTTTCAAGTTTTTTGTTCAATGATTGTTTCCAAATATTTATCAACGTTTGAGATTTTGGCCCCCATATAATTTTTCTTGCAGTATCAACAATAACATCATCCATAATGTCCCGAGTCGTCAAAAAATACTTTGGATATTCACGAACTGTATTTGGCTTTGATACTGGAATAAATTCCATCTTTGAATCTTTACCTACAAATGCAACTTTCCCAAATAAATTTTGTAAAACAATATTACAATTTTCCATAATAATCTTTACAATATCAAGATATTTTGATTCCTTGTACAGTCGCTTTACAAACACTTTAGAGTCATTTGACATCTGAATACAATCCCAACAACTATTCTTCAATTTTACACTAATATCTGATCTAATAAATGCCGAATTTGATATAGTATTCTTTGTAATATATCCAGTTTCATATAAATCTTCAACAAATTTCTTAAAGTCGTATTCTGACATATTGTAACCATTGTGGATTAAATCATACACTACCAAACAAACAATGATATACTTTACATCAGTATTTTTCCAATCAGAAACATCAATCTTTGCCAACTCCATTTTCATCGTTTTTACCGCATCGTTTACACAATCAAGTAATGCAAATACATTCGATATTTCACCTATTACAGATGTACACTTTTCTATCATTTTTAAATACTCCTTTTCATCCTTTGTAAAAGTTCTTTGAACAACAAATGAACGTTCAGTATCTTTAAATGACGCCTTCATTTCACCCTCTGTATTTTCATACTTGTTTTCATTTTCATTTTCATACTTGTTTTCATTTTCATTTTCATTGTCATTGTCATCACCATAATTATCAACATCCTTTTCGTCTGTATCATCTGTCTCTTCAGATTCTTCAATTGTATCCATAACAAACATATTTTTGACATCAACTTCTTCTTCCGATATATTTGACACCATAGATGACACCATAGGTGACACCATAGGTGACAAAACCGTAAATCCAGGCATAAATCTTGCAATGTTGTCATTGAAAATTGTCATCGTAACATCAGATCCCCTTTTGTTACCAACGTATTTATCTTGATAACATTCTTTAACTTGAAAATAACTTCCATCTTTCAATTCAATATCACAATAAAACACGTCTTCTGGTACAATCTTCCTAACACCAAAACCACTTTCCAATTTCACCGAATGCTCTGTAACGATCTTTCCAATTGCATTAATTTGAACATTCAAATAAGCAGATTCAATATTTAATAACTCTCCTATCTTATTCTTGTAAACACCACGTTGAAAAGATACTCGCTTTTCATCCACATCAGCTACATTATCGTTCACTTTAACAACGCGCTTATATACAAACATGTATTGTTCTGGAATTTCACAAGCCAAATTACCATATCTCCCAAAATAATTCATATCATCCTTGTTTTTTGGAGATTCACATACCATATAATATTCTCTACCACATTCTGATGTTTTCTTTGTAAAAATTTCACCAAAAATATCACGGTATTTACCAGATACCAAAACATCTGATAAAATTCTCAAAATATCATCATTATCATAATGATTCTTGTAATCCAAATTCAACATTACTAAATCATAAGTACCACGTTCACTCTTCATAAATTGTGCAAACTTCTTAATTTTACCTTCCACAAACGAAACTAAACGAACAAAACAAGATCTAGGTAAACTAATCTCGTTGGTAACTTCTTCATTCTTTGAAATGATATTAACCTTGTACATCGAATCAACTTTTGAAACAATTACAGATTCACCAAAATGTGTCTTGATTTTATCACCACTTTTACAATCACCATATACACTAACCAACACATACCCAAAATCATCAATCGTAACATTCATTTTTGATCCAAAATATTCATAAACAAATCCCGAATACCCCTTGTATACACCACGAATCAAAAATACCTCTTTACCGTGAATAAACTTGGTCTTTTTTTGTTGTTTTTCAATTTTAACATTTTTTTGTTGTTTTTCAAATTTTTTCACTTCATTTTTGTTTACATTTTTAACGTTGTTGTTAACGTTGTCATTTACGTTGTCATTTACGTTCATAGTTGCGAATTGTTCAAAAAAGTTGATAGCAGACATTGTGTAATTCTTCTAGATTTACAAAAAAAATTCAATTTTTTATTTTTTTTGTAACCATCCATTATAACCATACAGATAATATCAAATCTATTCTATAGTGTAACTAATTTCTTTTTCTTTATCGTTAATTTTCATTGTAATATTAAAACTATCCAAATCTAAAATAGCCTTTACCCTAGACAATAATCTAGGCATACTTTTTATAATAAAATCATATGTATCGCTCCTTATATCACACAATATATATACAGAATCTCGTATAGCAACGTGATAATTCATTATTTCCATGACATTCTTCTCAAAATCAGTTTTGTCACTCGTGTCACTCGTGTCACTCGTGTTTTTCGTGTCATATTTATTTTTATATATCTCTATACCATATTTATTCGCAAATGTAATTTTTAAAATACCGTTATATATCTCGATAAATAATAACCATTCCATTTAAAAAATAAATAAATCATTTATTTTTCAATTATTTTCAATTATTTTATCCAAAATATTGAGGTGGTTTAGGTATAACCGGTGGCAAAGAAAAATTATTATAAGGATTCACATTATCCCCGTACTTTAATTCTATTGTATAATGAGATGGTATACTACTATTACCATATCCGTCGGTACCACGCCCGTCTGTACCACGCACGCCGTCGGTACTACTACTACCACTTTTAAGAACAAAAATTAATCCTACACTTAATAATAAAAAAATACAAACACATACACCTATAATTACATATAACGTCATACTATCCACACCAACACCTAACGGATCATCTAGTTCTTCTTCTGGCTGTTTATCACTCATATTATTATTATAACTTTTTAAAAAAAGTTTTGCAATTATCCACAATTATTATTATAATTACCACAATTCATGATAATCCCCACAATTCATCATAATCCCCACAATTCATCATAAGATAAATAACTATCACCTGTTGCTGTTGCTGTTGTTGCTGTTGCTGTTGTTGTTGTATCAATAAGTGTATAACCTTGATCCTGTTGACGTTTAACAAACGTATTTATCCACCACGTCTTAACATTATCATTAATTGTATCTATCCCCCTTGTAATTTTGTAAATTATAAAATCAAAACTTAAATAATACATATACATATATGTATAACAATGAATTTAAATTTACAAATATTGTTATTTACAAATATTGTTTTAAATTCGTTGATTAATTAATCATTTGAGCACCACAAAATATATACTCCTTAACCTGTTTAGGTTGTTTGTCATTACTATTTTTATTTGATTTAAATCTTTGATAAACCTTTTCATAACATTTTACATTATTCCAACCGGTCCTTTTCATCATCTCTATAAGATCGTCTTTTGATATAACACTTTCAGATGAATAACTAATAAAAATATACTTTGATTTTACACTCCGTAATACACTTTCAAATTCACCATATGCAGCCCTTTTAGAACAAAATTTAGATTTTGTATCAACTATTTCACGTAAACCCGTCTTACCCTTGAGTTTCGGATAATCATAACGACTAATCGTTTCTAAAACGTGATAATTATCGTGGTAACTTCTATTTGCAACATACGGAGGATCTAAATAAACTACTTCGTAACCTGATAAATTGTTTAGGTTAATGTCAGAAAGCAAATCAACTATTCCTAAATTATAAGATACGTGTTTTATATCATCACCAACAACCAGACTATCTACCAATTCAACATTTAAAACTAAATCCTTTAATGCAGATTTTTTATACGCCTTTAAATAAGCACCGTATACACTTGCTATATTACTTACATTTGATACAGCATATAATAACAACTTTAATAATAACCTATATTCTTCATCGGTAATATTCCTTTCGATTTTTAAATCTTCAATGTTCTGCCTAAGTATATCCGTCTTATACCCGTTCAACTTTGTTAAATACATTCTTTTATCATCTCCTGCTGGTGTATAATTTGAATACACAAATAATTTATCATTTTCATTTGCATTTTCAGTTTCATTTGCATTTGTATTTTCAGTTTCATTTGCATTTGAATTGGTATCTGGTAAATCAGATTCTTTTATATCTAATACTTTTAAATTTAATGTTGCAACTAAACCACTTATCTTTTCTATATTAATATTTTTTGTACCCCACACCGAAGATACTGTATAAGCATAATGTTGAATATCATTTGTTAAAATACTTTTACAACCACCTCGCAATGCATTAAATGCCACTACACCTGTTCCACTACATATATCTGCAAAACCACTAATTTCACTATATGATTTTTTACCAGTATAATCGTATATTGTCTCGGTTATATAATCCAATAATTTCATCTTACTACCAATGTAATTGAAACTTGGAAAACACAATTTACTCTTCATCTTGTTGTTCTTTTCTACTGTAAAATTATACCTCGTTTTTAAATTATAAACATTAACGCATAAATTTGACACATAATTATTATTAATCATTGATACTAACGTCTCTATATTAAACCTAAACTTAATACAATCTCTATTGTTATGAATCTGAAATTCTCCCAATGAATATTTCTTTGTATCTTTCGTATCAAGTTTATTTTCAACATATATAGTGTTCGATTCATTCCATTCAGACAACGTTTTAGATGTTGAAAAACACAAAGTTTCATCAAATCTTATATTCATTTCATCTTGTTGTTTATTTATCACATAAACACAACCCTTATCAAACTTGTATACAATTGTCATATCACAACAAAAACAATTTACTAAATACTTTTGTAACATATCTTTTTTGTTATCAAGAAAATAACCTTTCATTTCAGGTTTTGTTTTTATATCCAACTGTAACTTTGTATTCAATCTAGCCAAACTACATTGACCAATGTTTTGAGGACAAATCTTATTTCCAGACATTATCGTCTTTACAGAAACTGTTTTGGGTTTTAATAAATCATTATTATCTATAAAATCATATGTCTTGTTTAAATTACCCACGTGATCCAATTTCATACGTTTCAACATTGAACCTACCGTTTCGTTAATATCATTTGTTATTTCATCTGACAACGCATCGTATTTTCTCTTTGTATTAAAAGGGATGTTTACAATATCACACATTGCCCTTTCTACTAAAATACCCAATTGTTCAGTGTTTTTACAAATAACATTAACACGCTTCATATAAATCTTCTTAATATTATTTATCTCCAAATCTATTTTAGTTTTTTTTTATTCGTAATCCAATAAAAAAAACAACAACAATTTCTGCACAAACACAAATTATCTCTTACCACGTTTACTTTTACGACCAGGCTTTTTATGTTTAGGACCAGACTTTTTATGTTTAGGACCAGACTTTTTATGTTTAGGACCAGACTTTTTATGTTTAGGACCCTTAGGACCAGAGTTTATACGTTTAGGACTATTCTTTTTTCCTGAACGTACCCCCTTTTGTTTACTTTTACCACCCCTTTGTGGTTTGTCTTCACCCCTTTGTGGTTTGTCTTCTATCTTATTAGTTTTACTATATAATGCAAAAACTTGCCGTATACTCTCACGACCTTTACTACCAGAAAATGATATATATATCATGTAAATTGCAAGAAATGCGAAAAATAGTAATCCAGAAATTATAATTTGTACATTCTTTGCAATTTTTAAAAACTGCGAAGATGACATTGTAGCAATCTCACTAAAACCTATTGTCTTGTCTAATATATACCTTGTTATAAAATTACTCTTATTATCGTATATATTTCCCAATTTTAAATTCATATTTATAGCACCCTCATTTAATATACGAGCTACATCTACGATTGTCAAATCCAAAAGAGTATACCCTTGATACGAAAAAAACGGGCCCATAAGAAAACCTAATATCATAGTTATATAATGCACCCCAATATCAAATCTATTTTTATTATGTTCTGTTTTTAAATTATCACGTTCTATTATTAACATATCATTTACAATATCTTGCGCTGCAAGACGTTTCTCCGCTTTACGAATATCAATGTCATATAAACGTTGTTTTTGTTGAACTTCAATCATTTTTTCCATCACTTCCAATTGCTTCATTTGCGATTCAAGCACACCAGCTGGTATCATCGTCGGCGATGAATTTGAAAAAGACATTGGATTTGAAAAAGTCATTGAACTTAATGCCCTAGACAATAAAAGTTCATTTCCAGTTTCATTTCCAGTTTCATTTCCAGTTTCGTTTTCCGTTTCGTTTTCCGTTTCATTTTCACCTCCTCCTTGTCCAGACCCAGACCCAGAATTTCCTGGTAATTTAAAAAATCTTTTTGTTACTAAAATAAGACCTAAAATAATTGCATTCACCATTTGAATCATTATATAATCATCTTGTTCAAATGCATGTTCTAATAAACTATTACTGTAATTATACAACATATGTAACAACTCAATTCCGTTAGCTATCTTTTCATCTTTTGATATTTTACTTTGATCAATTTCATCCATTAAATTTTCAAATGTATTTGTTATATTTTTATCATTGTTTCTATATAAATCGTTATATATTTTATCTTTACAATCACTCATTTCTTGAAAATTTTGTGTAATACGCTGTTTTGTTTTAGGATCCTTTATATTCATTTTTCGATCAGGATGATTTTCTTTTACCCATTTCCTCCAATTATGAGAAAAATTCGTCTCATCATCAGTGTAGTCTGACAATATATTTGAACCTTGAAATTTATCATAACATTTATCTAAATCCAAATCCATTGTATAATATATATTATTATTATATATTTTAAAATAATTGAATTAATATAATTTGTAAAGTAAAATATCAGAATGCTTAACAATAACTATTTTTGTTACTTTTGTTTTATTGACGAACTTGGATTGTGTAACCAGTGTATAACTATTATTGCTGTCGATGTATGTCTAAATTGTATAGCCTATGGTGAAAATAATAATAATCATCAATGTATAAACTGCGAATTACTAGGTGATGAAGGTGTATCATTCGGTCACGATGTCTCTGAAATTAAAAATTGGATCTATCTAAATGATGCACATTTTTTATCTATCTAAATGATGCACATTTTTAGATATATTATCGATCGATTTAATTCATAAATGACGACATCATTTGTGATCCAACTGAAAATGTTATACCTTGTTTAATATTTGATTTAAAATCAGAATTGTAATTTTTCAATACCTTCGTGAATTTTGTAATCGATTCCTCTTGAAATCATTCACCAAAGTTCTCTTCAACAAGCAGATAATACATTCGTCTAAAAAAATTAAAAAATTTGTAAAGATATACAAATGATATCTGACACTAAACAATTGGATTTGTTATACGAGAAAGCTGATAGTATAGACAGGCAATTGTTGATGAATTACTCTGCTGTAAACGATAATCTAATTTTTACAAAATATTTAGTCGAAGAAAGGGGTATGGATATTCACTCAGACAACGATTATGTTTTCAATACTTCTTGCAGTAGGCGCTACAAGGATATTACAAAATATGTGATATCCTTGACGAATGGGTACAGGTATGTCAACAAGGCGTTGATAGAATATGCTCACTCTGGTGATATAGATTTCGTAAAAGATATGATTGAAATGGGAGGAGACGTCACATCTAATAACAACGAAGCTATCATCTGGGCAGCCGGATTTGGTCACATTGAAATGGTAAAATACTTGCTAAAAAATTGGGCTACTCTTAACAAACAGAGAGCAATAGAACTTGCTAAACAAAATAAGCACAAGGAGATGATTACTTTCCTTGAAGCTTTAGCAACTTAATTTTTCTTCAAGATGCTTGTAGATAAAACAATTATAACTATTTCCAGACAAGATCGCTTTGTTTAGATATATTATCGATCGATTTAATTCATAAATGACGACATCATTTGTGATCCAACTGAAAATGTTATACCTTGTTTAATATTTGATTTAAAATCAGAATTGTAATTTTCCAATATAAATGTAATAAACCCAATTGCAGCACTTGCCTGAATAATTTTATACATGTCTATTTGTTTATCCATAGCAATACGAATAATCAAAATAGATATAAAAACTTCTAAAAACTCGTGTATATAAATTACTACCCAATGTTTTATATCAAATTTAGTCGCTCGATCTGTCCCTCGATCTGTCCCTCGATCGGTTTCTACTTTTTGATCGGTCGCTTGATTAGTTTCTACTTTTTGATCGGTCGCTTGATCAGACATACTTACTTAATATATACTTATATAAAATTTTTACTATAATTTTATTAAAAATTTTACTAAATATAATTAAATTTTACTTTGTTTTGGTTTTGGTATAGACCCATATTTTACATCTTGTTTAGGAAATATATATTCTTCTCGTTTCTTATGAAGTTTATCTAAACTTTTATTGTATACAAATCCTAAATTGTTATCTAGGTTTATTTCAATATCTCCTGTAAAATCTTTATCTGACATATCCTTTATATCTCCTGTAACATTTTTATCTGACATATCCTTTATATCTCCTGTAACATTTTTATCTGACATATCCTTTGTATCATTTTTCATTGTTTTTTCAGTTTTTCTACGTTTACTTTTAATATTACCTCCTATATGATGTACACGTGCACCTCCTATATGATGTACACGTGCACCTCTAATATCATCTTGATCTTCGATATGTGTATATAAATATTCACCAATATCTGCTGGGATTTTTAACCACCTGTTTAGTATTTCAGATGGAGTTACATCAGAAATTATTTCAGATATGTGATAATCACAAGGCAATGAAAAATAATTAGGATCATAAAATGGATATTCTGTTTGCATTTGGACATCTAAATCCCACCACATATCTGTATAATGTAAATTATTTACTCGTTCTAATAAAAAATCCAAAACTGATCTTGTAAATCTATAAAAATCATATTTGGGGTTAAACTTGTATGATGTAATACCAAGATTATATCTAGTAATATTTATACCAGAACGAGTCTCTCTATAATTACCTGTATAATTTTTTGGACTTTCTTTATTATATACCTTGTCTACAATCATCTTTTTAAAGTTTACAGATACAATATCATCTGATAAATCATAATTACGATTCCCATTCACAATATAATAATTACTCTTAGTATCATTATCATAATGCAAAATTTTTTTATATACGTGTTTAAAAACTACCTGGGTCAATTGTTCATCTATAAAAGATAAATCTTCATCTTTATTTGTTAAAACCCAATCTGTTTTTTTAAATAAAGTTTCCTGATATTCCGTAAATGTTGAAAACGTTTTGTTTAATTGAATATCCGTAAATGTACCTTGCCCGCCAAAGTTAAGGGTACCATTATCATCACCCTTTACATATTCCGGATTTACATAACTCCTACCATAATCTATTATATGAGGTATCACATCTGTTACTATAAAAATTTCCTTGTTATTATATTTTATACGAACTTTTTCTGGACTATTTAATTGTACAATCAAAACATTACTCATATGCAAATCATAATGTGTAAATTCTAAATTATCCTGTGCTACTTGTAATGTATACATTAATATTATAAGCAATCTTATTAAATCCTCCTCTATTTTACGCTTTTGAGCTTTTGAATATTTATCAGAGCCTAATAATTGTATATATTGACGAAATGTATGTACACTTTTAGTACTAGTATTTCTTATATACTCGTACACTAAATGAATTTTCTTCTCTGATGCACTATCGCATAATTTTATAATTGATAAATCTACATTTAAATCTGGATCTATTCTATCATCAAAACCACAAAATACTTTACCATAAACCAATGCAAAATGATTGGTACGATGATTTATTCGCAAATTATTTAATGTTAATCCTACATAATATTCATAACACACGGAATCCACAGAACTATCCACTAAACTATCTCCTAATGGTATTTTCATCAATAATTCATTGTCCATTATATTATCTTTTAATGGATCTTTTTTTAAAGATATCAGAAAAATACGACCATTAGCAGAATCTATAGGTAAAACTTTTGTTATTTTAAAAAAACGATCGTATAATTCTGGATTTTTTTCAAAAATTTTAAACATTTCTAAATACTTTACTGTATCAGATGTCCTTGATAAATATAAACTATCATCTCTTTGTATTTTTGATTCTATATTACTAATATTCTGTAAAGTATTTGTTATATCTGATGTATGACGACCCATTATAAAAAATTGGGATAAATAATCAAATAAGGAATTCATATACAATATAACTATACAATATATATATAAAATAATTATCAAGATTCACCAGATATTTTTGATAAATAACTATCCAAGTCACTTGCATAACCAGGACATACTGAAACAAGTCTACGTGTAGATATATCTTGTACTCGAGTTATACTTTTCTGAAATTTTATTATATCTATACCTGTCGCATTGTGTATTTGATCATCCGTAAAACAATCCTGTAAAGCCCATAAATACCCAGCCGCATAATTTGCGTGCAATACTGCTATCAAAGGACTACGATCCTGTAAACTTGCAACTGCCCACCTAGAACAACTCCTAACCATTACCTCAATAACTTGATCTATCTTTAAAGTGCCTTTAGGTTTACACGTATTTGTCAAACAAAATACTAAATACATTAAAACTACAAATGTTGATAAAAACAACATTTGTATTTTGTATAGAATTTAATTTTAGTTATATTGTACAGAATTTAATTTTAGTTATATTGTACAGAATTTAATTTTAGTTGTATTCATTTTAGTCGTTACAAATAATAATACCAATCGGGTTTAAAACAATAACATCCTGGATTGCAACAATAATAATAATCACTTAGTATATCACTATCATAATAAAAACAATCGGGATTACCACATTGTGATTTTACTTTAGGCATCTCACCTTGCATTTCAACATTTGATACAGAACTCGCTTGGTCCACATTCGAATTATTTGGATGCAAATATAAATTCACATGTGTAACGTACACGCACCCACCAGTAGTAGATATATGCTGTTGACGCTTTTTTAATGTTTTTAGCGATAGATTATTTTCACTCTTTATAGCTGTACCCGTTGTACAATTTGTCTTGTTCATTGTTTATAAAATATACAAAATAAAATAAATACACAGAATGTACATAATAATCGTAATTTAAATTACTGGTTTTATAACATTTACAAGTCTCTTTTTAACCACACCATAATTGTTCGTCTTACTTGTTTATTATAATCACCTTCTTACCATCAATTATGGTCTCGTTAAAAACTTGTGTAAAATCACATACTACTACATATGAATAAATGTAAAAATTCATAAATTTTTGGCTTTAAAGCCCAAGACAATTATTAGACGGTAATGAAGTGTAAACTGCTAAATCTAAGCCAACCCATCCATTGTATCGAATACCATTCAAAGAAGAATCTGCGTATATACATTTTATATTATCAAACCTATGTCTTATCCAGGATTCCAAATCTATTCTAATACGGTGAGATAATCTTGAATGTATTTTTTTTGTATCAAGATAAGATTCACATAATGTAACAAGCTATTATGACGTTTTACTATGTTTTTATCCAACCAACTTCTTGCTTACCTCCAGGGGTGTCAGTTAAACTGACACCCTTTTGTTTGCTATTAAAATTTTTTATAACTTCTCCTCATTTCTAACAAATCACCTATATCTTTTGCTTTGAAAAGTGGATCGTCACATGTACCATATACTTGAATATTCAAACCATTAAATTGTTTTATCATCAAGTTATCGCTACTTTTATTATCTAATTGAATTTGCGTATTTCCGCTGTTCATATAAAATATATTATTATCTTTAAATACCCATTTTTGAAATTGTTTTCTGTTTTTATATAATTAAGTCATAATCAGAGAATTCACGGTTTGAATTACAATGAAGAAGTTCTTGTTAATGTTCTAATTCTTTTACTTATAATAGTTGTTGGTAAAATTATAGTTATAGGTCCAGATGTAGTTGTATTTTCCAGATGTAATTGTATTTTCCAGATGTAGTTGTATTTTCCAGATGTAGTTGTATTTTCCAGATGTAGTTGTATTTTCCAGATGTAGTTGTATTTTCCAGTTGTAGTTATATTTTTCAGTAATAAATGCTTATTCTCAACTATTTTACATCCAGACCATAAAACGTGGTCAACCCGCTAAACCCGCCATAACCCACCTAAACCCGCCATTTATGGAGGCAACCCGCCAACCCGCCATTATATCAAAACTTTTTGTATATTTTTCTTTTTTTGAAATTTTGTTGTTTTTTCCTTTTTCTCTAATTTTTTTTTCCCTGGGACTTTGCCATTAATGGCGGGTTTGGCGGGTTACCTCCATTAATGGCGGGTTTTTGGCGGGGTTTGGCGGGTTTGGCGGGTTGACCACGTTTTATGGTTTGGACTTGTTTTTCTTTACTTTTTAATTTTTTTTTTAAGAAATTTAACAAAAAAAATATATATAAAACACATAAAACACATAATGATATTTCATTACATATTTCCTTAATTTCCTTAGAAAAAAATAAGAAAAAGAACAATGAAATGAGACCATAATTAAGCCTTTTCAAAAAAGCACCAAAAAGTCAAAAGTATATTTTCAAAATATCTAAAAACTGGTTTCGAAAAACACACATTTGACCAAAAAAAATTTTTATGGTGTGTAAAAAAATCCTGTAAAAAAAACAAACAAAATTCCTTAATTTTCTTAGTAATAATTAAGGAATCAGTGACTAATTTCAAACCATAAACACTAGTATTTTCAAAATGTTTAAAATCACAAACAATATCTGTAAATTCCTTATTTATCCTTTAAAATAAGTACTTTATGAAGAGTGTAAAAATTCATCGTCTTGGACTTTTTATAAAAACACATAAAAAAATTCCTTAATATTTTTAAGAAAAAATAAGGAATTTGTAAAAATATTCAAACCATAAACGTGCTTGATTAAAAAAACAGAAAAAAGTCACTTTCTACATTTTACAATCGTAAAAAATTCCTTATTTGTCCTTTAAAACAAGTGTCGTTTTGAATTTTTTAAAATTTGTCGTCTCGTCAATTTTTATATTTTTTTTAAAAAATATTTAAAAAACATAGAAAAAATTCCTTAATTATTATTAATAAATTAAGGAATTTGTAAAAACTTTTAAACCATAAACGTGGTTGTTTTGAAAATACTAAAAATGACGTTTTTTAAAAAAAATATTAAAAAAGTAAAAGAAATTCCTTATTTTTCTTAAGAATAATTAAGGAATTTGTAAAAACTTTCAAACCATAAACGTGATTGTTTTGAAAATACCAAAAATGACGTTTTTTACTATATTTACATTGGTTGTATTGTTGTATTTCAAACCATAATTATAACTCACGTATTTCTAAACCAACCCATCCCTTGTATCTTTCTCCATTTAATGTTGAATCTTTATATTTATCATCAATCCCTTTGAATTTAGCCTTTATATATTTTTCCATTTCTGATTTTAATTTACTTGACATTCTGGATGGAAGTTTTGTTTTTCCAGTATACAATTCGCACACGTCCTTTAATTTTAAAATACCATCCTTTTTTTCTTCTATATTTTCATCAGCCCAATTGTAAAATTCATTATTTTCTTTACGATATTCATTGGTCTTGAGTTGTACTTCTACAGGTTCTTTGACATCTTTGTAATAATAATCTAACAATATTTTCATAAACGTTTGACGCCAAGTAACATCTTCACGCATTCTTGAAGGAAGTGTACGATCTATTTTGTATTCGCCGTTTTCTTTAGGATCATCCACAAAACGTGAAGGAAAATCTATAACACGAATACGACGCCATAATGCAGTATCTTCACCCTTAATTTCTGGTAATTCATTACAAGCTAAAAATAATTTTGCTTCCATCACAAAACTCATAGCTTCTTGATACAACCCACGTGCAACAATTTCTTCACTACCAGTAAGTTCCTTGAGTAAACCAATATTTATCTTTTCTCCATCTTCTGGTTCACTTAAAAACGCAAAACGTTTATGCATCAATTTTATCTTTTCTGTATTTGCCTCATTTGCATTGTTACGTTTACGTGTCAAAAGTGTAACCTCTACCTTTTCACCAAAATCTCCCATCGCTAATTTCATTAAATTCAACAACTGACTTTTACCATTTGCACCAGTATCACCTATAAACATTAAAAAATATGTATTCGGTATATCACCATTTAAACATTCACTCATCTTTTTTAAAACATAGTCCCTAACACCACGATTTGGTATAACTTGTTCTAAAAACGTAATGACTTCTGGATTTTCTGTCGTAGAATGGTCAAAATTAACTGTTAAATTAACATAATCATCTTTTTTTGTTTTACGAAATTTATTTTCTAACAAATCAAAAACACCATTCGAAAATGGAACTAAATGTTTTTTACTATTTAAATTATAAACAAATGATTCGTCATTATTGTAAATCTTTGCACCCTTTATAATATCGTCTTGATAACCAGGTTTGTGAAACTTGTTTATTAAACTTTTTATATTCTTATTTAATGTCATTGTTGTCGCATCAGTATTTTTATTATCATAATACGTCTTGATTTTGTCAAACATATTTGATAAATCTATAATACACTTTTTCATTTCAATATTATCATTATCACATCTCCACACAGAACCTGTGAAATAATACCAATTGTTACGAGAATATACAAAATCTTTATTAATTGTAAACAATAATTTTGAAATCATAGTAATTTTATGACCATCTAAAACTTGATTTATAATAGTTGTAACTTCTTTATTCTTGAAAATAGCATTGTCAAGTTTTATATCACAACTAAAATCTATTTCTGAACCAGCATTGTTGTAAATATTTATAATATTATTTATAGTCCCATGATTAACAAGTTGATTATAATTCAACCAAAAACTATTCAAATGTTTATAACGATCATCTAATGGAATAATTTGATTTTTAGGAAACACTGCCTGACATACCTTGCATTTTAAACAATAACCATTATCGCTAATATGATGTTCTACATTACATTCCGGACATTTTCCCTTTAATATACCAACTAAACTTTTATCTCCAACACTACCTCTAAAAATCATCTCTTTTCTATCAAATTGTACTTCTTTTACATCTTTGTCAAAATTTTCATTAATGTAATTTTTACATTCCACAATAGCATGATCAATCAAATCCATTTCTTGCTGATTCACTTTTAAACATTTTTTTATAATTTCATTAACCTCTTTTGGATAATGACATAAACGTATTTCATTATATTTGTCCTCATTACACTCTGTATTATGACATTTCTGTTTCGCACTACTCGTATCTATTACTATATACTGATTATTACCTCTGTGTTCTTTATCTAAAAAAGGACAATAACGCTCCATTAATGAAATAATAATACAATTATGCTCTTTGTCTATGAAAACATCTCGTATTTTATTTGGAAAATGATGAAATTCTTTTTGAATAAACCTTCTTATTATTATTTTATCGTTTTTATCTAATTCTTCAGGGACATTTACTACATTTTTGTCTACAACTATATGATCTGTTACTTCTATTATATCCGTTCCATTATCCGTTCCATTATCCCTTCCATTATCCCTTCCATTATCCCTTCCATTATCTGTTCCATTATCCCTTCCATTATCCCTTCCATTATCCCTTCCATTATCCCTTCCATTATCTGTTCCATTATCCCTTCCATTATCTGTTCCATTATCCCTTCTATTATCAATTTCATTAAATAAAATATGATCTTCTGAAATTGCACACACAAATGATTCTATATCCATAAACGGATCACTTAAATTACTCCTTTTCATCGGTCTATCTTCACCTCTTTTTGAACTGTATATTGTTCTAAACAAACCTGCCCTATATACACTTGGATCTACTAAATATTTATTTTTATCACCACGAAATTTATCCAACCCAAAATTCTTGTACAAATTTTTTAAATAACCAACATCCTTAAATACAATTTCCTTTTCATCATTAAAGAATTTTAAAATTATATGAAATGATTTTTTTATTGTAGAATGCGATTCTAATATTATACGTTTCATTTTTGCTTCTGGAAATCGCGTTTTAACTATATCAAATGTCTTTGTTATACACGTTTCTATTATTCGATTGTAATCTTGATAATAATCTGAATTATCTGAATTACCTGAATTATCTTCAATTGTAGCATTTTCAGTATTATTATTATTTTCTTTGTTATCTGAAAAATTATCTAATGTATTGTTTTCATTGGTTTTTTTGTATATTTCAATATCGTAATAAAAACAAACTGGTTTATCTGCTGGTATAAATTCATAAAAATCTCGTTTATGACTACGTTTAATTAAATCTATAAATTTTTGATAATCATCTAGTAAAAAATATTTAGTTATATTTCTATTACAAACTATACCCGTTTCTAATGTATCTAAACATTTCAATGCATCATTTTTATTAGAATAATACTTTATCATTATTACTTACTTGATACTGTAAAATATATTATCTTTTTAAATAATTCTTATTACCGTATCTTAATTAATTATTTATACATATAATATTGACAAATTACAAAAATATCCATTAAAATCGTAACAATACAATTGACGATCCATGGCATATTAGATTCTATATAAACTGGATCTATCGTTATAACTGCCAAATATACTCCATTTCCACACATTGTAAATATATACATTAATAATGATAAACCCTCTGTTGATTTCCTTTTATAATTCATCCACATTTGAGGTATTCTTCCAATTAAATAAAATGACATTGTAATCCACCCTAATATAGCACCACTTTCATCATGTGATTTATTGATAAATATATTCAATACAACACATGTACACGTATTTATAGATAAAAATAAAGTAGTAGCAAAACATTTTATAATATAATATCTATTTAAATTTGTATACCCAATTGTATTTTCATATCCAATTGTATTTTCATTTTCATTTGTGTCTCGATTTAAATTTGTGTCTCTATTTTCATTTGTGTCTCGATTTAAATTTGTGTCTCTATTTTCATTTGTATTTTCATTTAAATTTGTGTCTCTATTTTCATTTGTGTAGTATTTGTCAGTGTAATATAATACAAATATTATCATAATAGCACCAACAAGATAATGATACCATCCTATAATAATAATACTTGATGGCATATATAACACAATTGTTCCTATTAAACTTAGGATATCTGCTTGCGTCCACAATAATAGCATCCAAAATGAAATGCCATCTGAAGACTTTGATTTATAGATTACGTAAAATTGCGGAACGTAAACTATACTATAAAATATTAAAGAAATAGTACTTAAAACATATGATAATTCTTCTAAATTCATATTACACCCTGAATTTTTTATATAAAAATAATTATAATTCAAATTTTTATATTTGTATAATAATGTATGTAAATCACAAAATTGATAAATACAGTAAAATAATTAAAATTAGTGATTTAATTTATTAACGTTATTCTTGATTTATTTAATTATTATTATTATAATATGTTAAGAGCCAAAAAATTTGCAGTCAAAAAAAAAACGCCAATAAATAAATTTCTAAAAGATATTAATACAGACAATTGTTATTCAGTATCTGAAAAAATTGACAGTATTCGATTTTATATACATTATTTTTATATTTATTTTAAAGAGTCTTTACAATTTGAAATTATAAAGGAATACAACAAAAATGTTATACCTTATACTATAATAAAAGAATCTTGTACAGAAACTTGGTTTTTAGTTTGCGAACAATTGGTAATGTTTTATATTAATGAAAATGATATAGAAGAATTTTACTTGTCATTTTTATTTAATGAATTGTATAAATTTGTTATATATTATGATAATAATCAAAAATGCTATATTGCATTTTGCGTATCTCATACTAGTAATGAAATAATTGATACACCATTGGAGTTTTTTACAGGAAATAATTATTATCCAAAATACTTTGTTTTATCCCATTTTTTACCAACTAAAAGTGAATCTGATAATGAACCTCCTGATAATCTATCTGAAACCAAATACAAACAATATGAACTAAAATCTATACCACCTTGTGTTGGATTCGTAATACTTAATAAAAATATATGTACTTGGTTTGATGACAAATCCGATTTCAAATTAGATTTTTATCAGGATATTGGGTATGGGAAAGGGAATAATGATTTAGATTGTTTAGTTAAAACAATATTATTTCAAATAGATAATTCTAAACGTTTACCTGTAAATTATTTAAATTTTTAATAATGTTTTTAATAATAATTTTATATATATATATATAATGGGGAATAGTGCAAGTACAAGTGAACTCAAAAGTTTAAAATCAAAAGTTACAGCCTTGGAAACAAAAACAAAAGATTACGCCACTCTAAAAACGCAAGTTGCAGATGCGTCGTCTAATCTAGCTAAATCAGTAGATTACGAAGCTTTAGCTAAAAAAATTACAGATGTGAGTAGTTATAATGACAAAGTAGCTGCGGCATTGGCAAAAAATCCAGGTGTGTTAGGTGAAGGTTTAGCAGCAAAAATGGGTAAAGATGATGCCGTAGCAACTCGTATCGTAACAGGTTTACAAGACAATACGGCATTTGCAAAAATTCTTTCTGATAAACTAACAGATGAAACAGGAGCATTCCGTGATCGTTTACGAGGAGATAAAGGAGCTCCTGGTGAATTGGCATCAAGTCAAGAAGCTGTTAAAAAGGCTTTATATGATACAAAATACACAATGTGGTGTGCAGATGGTGATATTTGTAAAGTACCTGCTAGTAATAAAGGTATTAAAATAGGAGATACAGTTTTGTCACAAGCTGATGATTGGGTTCGATTATTATCTAATCCAGATGATAAAAGTACTTATAATCGCGGCGTTGCTGCAAAAAATTTATGGGCAAAGGACAATTTGTGGGTTAATAATCGTGATGTTTTGGCTGAACTAGATTCTCTTAATAAATTAAAGGCAGACTTTTATTGGACACTAGAAAATAATATGGTTAGGCGGGACAAGCATTATGCTATTGCTACCAGACATGGTTATTTTCAAGCTGCTGATGGTTGTCACAATCACGATGGATGTAAAGGACGTGGTCTACCACTATTTGATGGAGATAATGCTAACGGTGCATATGAGAAAATGAAATTTCATCAGCGCAATGATTGAAGAATGGGATCAAGATAAAGCTTATAGGTGGGTAAAGTGAGGTAACAAAGGATTTTTACAAGCTGCTGATGGATGTCACAATCACGACGGATGTAAAGGAAATGGTATACCACAATTTGGTGGTGGTAAGGGTTCGTGGGAGAAATTTAATTTTGATCAATATTAATAGGTGTATCTGTGTAAAAGTATTTTATCAAATGTATTAGATTTTTCTTAAACGTGTCCATTCTATAAAATCATCTAAATTATCTAAAAAATATATTATACATTTGTAAAAAAATGTATTACCAGATATATACATTTAAATAAAATATATATATTTATTTTCTAATTGTATCGTAATTTTTACAGAAATAATCTACAGTTGTTTGTAAACCAGTTTCCAAGTTTGTAAATTCAAAATCTGGGAAATAATGAAACAATTCCATATTAGTAGCAGTTTTCTTATATTGACCATCAGAATACGTAGTATCATATACAATTTTACCACTAAAAGTAAATGTTTTGGTTATAGTTTCAATTAATGTTTTAATCGAAACCTCTTCACTTTCAGGTGGACTAACTATACATGAAATTTCATTTTCAGAAGTATCCAAGTCAATAAATTTTAAAATAATTTTTGAAAAGTCATCAACATAAACAAATTGCCTCATAGAATTTCCGGTACCATAAACTGTTAAATTGTTTCCATTTTTTTTTGCCAAATATGTTTTGTGAATTAAACCAGGAATAACATGACTACTCGTTAAATTATAATTATCGTATTCTCCATATAAATTTGTTGGTGTAACATTTATAACCTTTAAACGACTAGTTTTAGCCAATAAATGTGATGCTAAATGTAAAATACGTTTTGAATAAGCATACCCTATATTTGAATTGTGTGGTAAACCATTGTGTAATTGATCGCTTGTTAATGGGTAAACTACACCTTTATCTGGAAAAATACAAGTTGATAAACAATTAATTAATCTTTGCACACCAAATTTTTGACACGCATCTACTATGTTAATATTAATCCTTGAATTATCTACCAGATAACTATAATTACCATTCATATTATCATATACTCCACCAACACGACTAGCTAAATGTACTACTATTTCAGGGGTATGTAACCCGAATAATTTATGTACTTGATCTGTATCGCGCAAATCACAATCTTTACTTGATAAAAAGATAAACGTATGTCCTCCTTTATCCCTTTCATTATTTGCATTTACAACTTTTTGTAAGGAATGTCCAACTAATCCAAACCCACCTGTAACTAATACTCGCATTTAAAAATACATAAATTTGTATTTTTAAATAAAGAAAATTATTATTTATTAATTTTACAACGTAAATTGCTGTTTCTATTTCTGTTTCTATTTCTATTTTGATTTTGTTTTCGTTTTCTTGATGATTTTCATTTTTGTTTTTGTTTTTATAAACAAATTTTTATAAACAATTGAAAAAAATACAAAATACATAAATGTGTAAAATATGATTATTCATAATTATTCAAAATGCCCTATTCGATATTATTATAGTGAAGAAAAATCTTTATTTCCAGAATTTGAAAATTTTAAATTTGTATTGGATTATAAATGTAGTGCGCCAGATTTTTCTGGTATAACACGGGGAATTTACGATTCGGATACTGATATATTGTATTGGCAATATGATTTTAAAAAATTTAAAAATGATATAGAAAATTTGAAGTTATCTTTAACGACGTTGTCTAATGATACTATTTTAAGCAATCTATATGATTGTTTACATTCAAACAGTGTAATTGACGGAACTAATCGACGTGTCTATTAAATTAAATCCGAATGATCTAATTCGTGTATTAATGATCTAGGTATTCGTTTATTTTTTACGAGTGATCTTAATAATTGATCTTTACTATATGTATTGTACGTTAATAAAAATTCCTTTGATATTTTTTGATACGTCAATATATTTGTAAAATAAAAAGTAAAATCCGTTTCTGAAAATTTAGAAACAATATCATTTAATAATTTTTCAGATAAACATTGATATCTAATTAATGATCCTAATTCCAAGTGCTGGAAATTAGTTTTTATAAATGTTTCTGACAATTCAGTAAACCTTGATATATTGCTCCAACATATAAAATCAAATTTGTGTATAAATGATCCTAAAATATTTTCGTTTATACTATGTTTTGTAAATTCTTGCCATATTATATTTTCACCATAATTTTGTATAATTTCATAACATACAATATTTTTATTTGATGATAACGGGTGCCATTGTACATTATCTATAAATGTCAGAACAAAGTCGTAATCGATAGGTTGTTTACTCCATATATAATACCAATCTTGAGTAGACAAAGTAAAACTATTAGTTTCTATTATTTTATATAAAATATCAAGGGGAATTGTTTGTGTAGACAACAATGTTTTATAATTGATTTTGTGAAACAGTTGTCTTGTAAGATCATCTGAAAATGTTTGACACGTACAAATTATTTCCAAGTCTTTATTGTTTGGTATCCAAATTACAGTACTTTCTGGTATAATTTTACCAGTACAACTTTGATTATGTAATATAATCGAATTCCAATCTATTAAATATATATACTTGTCAAATGTTTGTATAGTTGCTGGTATTAATGTATAGTCGAAATGGTCGTATTCAACTATATTATCAATTAAATACCAAAAGTTATTATTGATAACTATGTTAAAAAATTTATTAGTGCAAATCAACTTACTTAACGTGGTTATATCAATGTATTTGATAATTTCATACCATATTTCAAATGGTAATGTTTTTACAATATTTATTGTTGTTTCCATTATATATAGTTGTACTTTAAATTGTATTTTAAATTGTAACTTGAATTAATTTAGTAATTTTTAATTTCTTGTCAAATTGTAATATAAAATGGGTGTGAATGATCCTTGTTTAGCTAACCCTTCACTTCAATGTGATCAATGGGTTCAAGATTATTGTAACAAAAATCCTAACGATCAAGATTTTTGTGGTTGTTCTACAAATATGTTAAAAGATGCACCAGATCCGGCTTTAGGTAGAACTCCTGTTAAATGTTGGTCGGATAAATGTAATAAAAATGCAAATTCTTATAAATTTTTCTTTGTAAAAGATGAAAAATGTCCTGATGTTTGTGTAGATGAAAGTAGTATAACTGCTTTGGGTAGTACTATAACGGGGTCTTCATTTACTCAATCAAGTTGTGGTGGTGAAGTTATTCAAACTAAAGATCCAAAGGTTGCTGAAAGTGTTGCAAAATTATATACATATGGTATTGGTACAATTATAGGATTTGTTGTAATATTATTATGTGTATCTATGAGTATGTCGTTAATATTGTTTATTAAATAAACAAATTACACAAATTTTTTTTAAAAATATAATATATAATACAAAGATAAATATGGATCTTAACATTGTTTATTTAATAGTTGCAGCAATTGCAATTTATTTCTTTTTTTTTAGATCACAATCAAAGGAAGGATTTGAAACAAATCAACGCGTAGTATTGAAAACAGCAGATGGCAAATATGCCAAAATATGCGCAGATAAACATTTATGCGCAAGTAAAACTGAATCTGAACGAGTTCAATTTAGTATTATGAAATTCAGTGATGATTTGATTGCATTATCGAGTGGTGGTTATTATGTAGCATCTTGTTTTGGTGAGACTTGCAAAGATGATATGATAAAGGTGAATAGTTTTAATCCTTATGCTCCAAATGCAAAATTAGCTTTAGAAAAGGACAATGAAAATTATTATATAAAGTTTTATGATGAAAAATATCTAAGTTTGGATAGCAATGACCATTTTATTAAAACAAGTGAACGTTCACTAGCTGTAAAAGTACAATTTGTTTAAAAATTTCATTAAAACGTGTCATTATTAATTAAATTAATTTAGTTATAATTAATTTATTTGATATTTGTAGAGATGGCATTAGGATCAACAATTGGCTTAACAGGTTCAACAAGTATAATATTAATAATTGCTATATTAGTAATTGGTGTCATTTATTTTCATAAAAAATACAAGGAAATATTTAGTATTGATTATTTGTGGGATAATAATTATTGTACAGTAGTAGACGAAAGTGGTAAAACTATTGTAGACAAAGATACTGGATCTATATTTGGTAGAAACGGTATTTATAGTACAGAATATTGTGTATTTCATCCTTTGATGATTTCAGATTCAGAATTTAGAGAAAAAGCCCTTACATTATACGAT
>Ga0208554_1000042_pt1 | contig 23835 bp, 17 predicted proteins | sample Colrivmet1371B02_FD_187628 | JGI IMG/M metagenome (GOLD analysis project Ga0208554, IMG submission 187628) | Estuarine microbial communities from the Columbia River estuary - metaG 1371B-02 (SPAdes) (version 2) | ecosystem: Environmental > Aquatic > Marine > Intertidal zone > Estuary | place...
TACGTCAACGTCCTGGTGATAAAGAAATGATCGATGTAACTGAATATTTACAAAATTCAAAATTAACAGGTGCGTACAATGGAGTAGATTCCTCATTTGTTGATAATTACTTGATGGACTGTTGATTAAATCACCGATTTAATTACTTGATGGACTGTTGATGGAATTTCAAATAAAATTAATTAAATTAATAAATAGATTTAATTAATTTGTAAGTAAATTATATACAGATTATATACATTTGTAAATGAAAAAGGCATTGTTAATAGGTATTAATTATACTGGACAATCTGCTCAACTTAATGGTTGTGTAAATGATATCAATAATGTCCAAAATTTATTAATAAAAAATTGGGGATATCAACAATCAAATATAACATCTTTATTAAATGCTAATGCAACTGAAGATAATATCATGAAGGGAATTGATAAATTAACAGTTGGATGCAAAGCTGGAGATACCTTGTTTTTCTATTACAGTGGTCATGGAGCACCAGTTGCAAATACACAAAATGCAGACAAAGGTGAACAAGATGATGCACTTATACCAACTGATTATACAAAAAATGGTGTCATTGTTGATGATTGGTTATATACAAATTTAGCAATGAAAGTTCCAGAAGGAGTTACATTATGGGCATTTGCTGATTGCTGTCACAGTGGTACTATGTTTGATTTAAAATATAATTGGATGTGTAATCCTACACCAGCACCTGGTAAAACACCAAATCCAAAGATCTATAATCCAAATGAATGGGCAGATAATTTTAATGTTTATATCTTAAATAATAAAGAAACAACAGGACATGTCTTTTTATTCTCTGGTTGTCAAGATTCACAAACATCTGCTGATGCAATGATTAATAATCAATTTAGTGGTGCGTTTACTTATTGTTTTTTGGAATGTATTAAAAATAAATTAGCAAAAGGATCACCTAAACAAACTATTGGTGATATGTTAAAAGAAATAGATAGTTTACTTTGCATGAATAAATACCAACAACGATCACAATTATCAGTAGGAAGATCTTCTGATATAAATTATACATTTAATCCTTAATTTCTAATTTTGATATTTCATTTATTTGGTTATTAAATTTAATTTCCTCAATATCATACTTCTTACATGATTGATATTCTATTTTTTTATATTTTGGATATGTTATAAATAAAAAAGAAGTATCCCTTTCCTTTCCCTTTTTAACTGGTTGTGGTTGTGGTTGTTGTTCCAAAGTCATTTTATTAATAGAATTTGTTAAATTAATTACTTCAGGTACTTCTTGTGTCTTAACTGAAATCTGTGACGAAGATCCTGATAAATTCAAACTATTCATTTGTCTTTCTAAACTATAATTTGGATTATAATTAATGGCATCTGCAAAATATTCCTTTAAAAATGCCAATGTTTGATCTCTTGTAAATACATACTCTATACCATTAAATTTTATATGACACTCTATTTTTTTAAATTTATAAACTGTTAATGAAAAATTGTAATGTTTTTTAATCCAACCGTATTTTAATCTATGATTGAAAGTAATATCACTTAAATATGCACTTGCATTTTCAATAAATCTAGCATGATCTTGTATAATAAATTTAGTATTAATCATGATATCAGCATAAAAATCCAACTCAGATAAATCATGTACTTTTGAATTATTAAGATAAACACAAAGATTCTCACCAGTATTACCATTTTCATGACACTCTAAAGAACACAGTTCATCACTATTATTGTAAAATAACCATTCCTTAATAATTACATTATTTCTTACCTTGTAAATATAACTAAAATCACCATTGTAATCTTCACTTCCAATACTACTATATTCAACCATAATTTACTTACTTTTGTTATTTGCTCTTTTTTATACTTTAATTTAAAATCACTTTTAAATTAATTTCAATTTAATTAATTAACGAAGGAACTTCGTTAGTCACTTCGTTAGTCACTTCGTTAGTATTGTTTAGTGATATCACTAATACCACGCTTGGAACTTATGTTGAAGCTTTCGGTTGTATCAACTACTTCTGTAATTTCCAATGTAAATGAGAAATCTAAATCATTAAAAACGTACAATGAAGAATCGTAATTTAATACAGATAAAGATAGTGTATCTAAATATTGTAAAGGAACTGTTTCAAATCGTTTTGGATTACTTAGGAAATTAAAAACAACTGTTCCTGGTGATTGATCTAATATGATACGTGCAAAAATATTTTTAACAACACCTGTATTTAACATTGTTGATAATTGAGGACAGCACAAAAATGCATAATTTTCACCTTCTAAATTAATAGATCTATTTAATAAATTATTTTTAGTATTTGTTTGAGTTGCTGTAAATCCATGCTTAAAACTACTTATATAAATAGAACTACCACCTGTTTCTGTTGTAGTTGCATATGAATTTGGTAAATGGAATACCAATGTATTTTCATCAATGATTTCATGTATAGAAACCAATACATTATTTATATATTTGGGTAAAATACCACCTATTGTTGGACAATTATACAATCTAAATTGATTTGACATACCTAATATACCAGATGTACTCGTCGCAACATATCCAGAAGGTAGCACAACACTTATTCTAAATGTATCATTTGTTAACTTAGTTACTACAAATGAATTGTTGTCAATATACACTATACCTGTATTCATAATTCTAATTAAATCATTTGTTTCTAAATTATGTGGTAATTGTGTTTGAATGTCAATTGTATTAGATACCGGACCATTTGATACTAGGATAATTGTATTAAACCCATGTTCAGGGAATGACAATGTTAATCTATTCGTACCAATGTATGCATTTGCTATAGATCCAACATCTATACTTGTTGTTGGAATATTAATTGTAAATGAATTTGTATTAGGAATTGTATATACTGTAAATACTCCAGTTATTTGTGGACTAATAATTAATCCTTCTATGTAAATACTATCACCAACTGCTAATTCATGATCAATTGTTGTTGTTATTATTGTAGGACTACCTAATGTTACATTAGCAATTCTTAATGTTTTTGTTGTTAATAAATTATACGATGGTATGTAACCAATTTCACCAGGTGTTGTAGTAGTTGCCTCACCACCATTAAAAAGATATCCTGCTATAAATAATGTTGTAGATGAAGGAATACCAGTAATAACATGTTCACCATCTAATGATGGATTACTTGTTGTATTAAAAAAGGTTATCTTATCACCTGTATTTTGTAAATTGTAATTGTGAGGTGTAAAGAACGTAAATAATACAGTTTCTACTTCGTAATTTTGAATAGCTGATATACTATAAACCTGTGAATTAAATGTAAACGTAGGTGCTGAATATAAATAAATAATGTCATTTGGTTGTAAATCTGTTATAAAAGCACTATTCAATGTAATTGTATTTGTTGTAACTGAATAACCTACAATTTCTCTTACATTATTTGTACCATCACCACTTATCACCTTTACCCACCATCCCTTGTAATAATTATTGGTTTGTTGTAACATAACAGGTAATTCCAATGATGTTCCGCTTTGAGAAATTACAATACCAGCAAGATAATTACTACCAGTGACAATATCACCTGTTCCTGTGTTATTTTCTGCTTGTGTAACATAGACAGTCTCATATAAAGGTCCACTTACACTAACTAAAAACGTAGTACTGTTAATAACATGTGTTATAGCACGTACACCATTAATGGTATTACCAATTGCACCATTGTTATCTAAAAATCCACCAGTATTATTTAAGATTACATTATTATTAACAAAATCATATGTAGATTCAAAACGTGTACCTATAGCTGTTATTTTTAATTGATAAAAATTAGTAATAGATGAGATATTTGTAGTAATTAATGTTGAACTATTCTCTAATGGATAGCCTATGTTTTGTGCAACTGTATGTGGATATTCGCCAAATAAAAATTGGAAAGGAGCAGCTGTACCTGTTTGAACAGTATTACCACCACCTGTTAACGAATCACTTGCATTTATATTAACTTCGTATTGAAAAGTATTACTATTTATAACTACGATTTTATGAAATCCATTCAATGTGTTAGGTTGAATACCAGCTGTTGATGTAGCACCTAATATATACACATTATCACCTGTTACATATCCATGACTAGGAGCATTTACTGTAATAACACCTGTATTTACAATTGTAGTTAACGGATTAACTGTTAATTGTGATAAGATCAACGATACGAATGTAACAACATCAGTATCAATATCTAATGTAATTACAAAATAATGATAAAATGGTCTACTTGGATTAGATCTTTTGATCAATCCCATTTCGTAAATCATCTCAGTTTGTAATGAATTTAAAACATAACTTCCTGTTCGTAATTTCGCCTTGTACACTGGATATGTGTTTGTTACATTATCTATAACATCTAAATCTATATCTTCTTTATTTATCCAATATATTAAATCATTATTACTATTGATAACAGCGTTTGTATTAGGAAATTCTAAACTAACCAAACGAACTTCTCTTACATTGTAAAATGTTTTACCTAAAAAAATACTAAAATTACTAGGAAGTGGATGCGCAATTCTATCACGATCTCTTGAATCAATACTTATCAATGTTTTAATATCCTTTTTTACACGATTCACATTCATATTTACACTATTTATAGATCCTGCACCATTCACCTCTGCAAGACTACCAGTTTCATTGTTAAATTTATTAGTATTTAATAAACTAGAAACATCACTTTCTTCATTTTGATCAGTTGTTCTTAAATCCAATTTAGATTGAACTTGTTTTTCTTTATTTTTTTCTTGTTGTGATAAATAAAATTTCTTAAATTCCTCATTTGCTACATCCGGAATTGTATCATTCAATTGTGGTTCATTTATAAATACATTTGTTGATAGTAAATCATTAGGATCTAAATCCATTTTAATTACTTATTTATAAATGCTTATCTTTAAATTTAATTACACAAAACGCACAAATTATGATATTCTATATTTAATACACACAACTCGCAATTTACAGATGTATTCCGTGTGAAATTTGATGTTAATTTGTAATAAAATACTTTGTTATTAATTTTATTATAAATTTTCATGGAATTTCACACACACACACACACCCTCACACTCCCACTATTTATGTAGTTTTTCTAATAAAAATAATATGAAAATTGCAAAAATACAATAACTAATCAATTCAAATATTTCTTCTTTGTAATCATTCTTTTTGTTTTCAAAATTAAAATTTCTATACAACATTTCCTTACATTGTGCACATTCCATAACATGATTATACGATTGTGAACATACACTGTTATCACGTAAGGCTACAGGATCTTTGGAAATACCAGTAGGAATTATTTTAACATCTGCTTGAACTGTGTTTGTTACAGGAATTTGTGGTTGTGGTTGTGGTTGTGGAATTTGTTGTTGTGGTTGTTCATTTGTCATTGCTTCTGTAATGTGTAATGGTGTATTGTAATAATGTAAATTGTCTTGTATAGGTTGTTGTTGATGTAATTGTGTCTTTACAACCTTTTGTTTATTGGTATTTGTAAATTCATCAAGTAATGTTTGTTGAGTTAAAAAGAATTTTTCTTCCCCTTTTTTTAATACGGAAGTACTATCTGAGCTTGGTTCTAAACCATATACATTTAAGGGTTTTTGTTCAACCTTGACTTGTGAATTTAAATCATTAAATGTATTGGTATTAAATGAAATTGTGTTTTCAAATGTTGGAAAAACAGTTTTTATATAACTGTAACTCATGTTAATCAATTTAGTTTACTTTATATAATATAAGTAAATTAAAGTAAATTAATTTACTATTTAATTAATTAAAATTAATTAATTAATTAAAATTAAATCACTTCTTACTAACTTAACCTAACTTACGCTCTTACTTTTTTACTTCTTCCTCTTTTTTTAGAACTAATTGATGGAATACTTTTTAAAATTTCATCTGATAAATTTCCATTAGCACTTTCATTTTCTACTTTACGTGATTTTTCTTGTTGTCTTTTGTTCATTGTTTCTAATATATTATTTAATGTGATGGTATCTTGTAATTTTTGAGGATCATTTAATTTACTTGGTGTATTGTCCTCTGTTGTTTCAGACTGATTGTAATTTTGTTGCGGTTGAGGCTGAGACTGCGTAAATTGAATATTTGGCATTGGCATTTGTTGTTGCACCTGAGTTGGGATTTGTGGTGCTGGCACAGATGGAGCTGATGGCATGAAATTACCTAAAAAGCTCATTATACCATTTTGCGAATCCATTTTAGTTATCTTCTTAGATATTGTAAAGAATGCAGCGGAACTAATAATCATAAAGATTAATTTCATCTCAGGAGACATATTTCCAACAGATTTGTACTTTTCATATAATTCAGCCATCACTTCATCATAATCTTGATTATCCATATTATAAGTCATGGCTTCACTCCATCCATCTAAATCAATACCCAATGGATCAAACTTGTTATTTAACATCTCAACACCCTGAACACCTAATAACAACATTTTTTTATAAAAGCGAACAGATCTGTCTACCTTAATAGCATTATTAACTCTGTCAAATTCATTCTTAATTTCCTCAAGTGAACAATTCATATCTAATTTTAAACTACTCCATTTTTCTCTTTGATGTATTTTATTGAACTTATAAAGATATTCACTCTTTTCCTTTCTAATATATTCATTTGAATTTTCCTTTTGTACACGTTTACGTCTTGTTTCATCACTGTCAACCTTTGTTTTTGTAGAACTTGAACTACTTGATGATGAAGATGACGATGAAGATGCTGACTTATGTTTACTTTTTGTCTTTTTTCTTGATTGTGAGCTAGACTTGTCCTTCGCAACACTGATATCTATATCAACATCACTTGGCTTTTTATTTAATTTTTTCTTGTTGGCAATTAATTCCATTTGAGACACATCAATGTCATCTGAATCAATGTCTACAACTGGCTTTTTCTTGTCAGCAGAGCTAGAAGAACTTGATTCTAAATTATGAATCTCTTGTAATTTATTCACTTCAACAACATCAATTGTTTCAGTCTTATTTTTATTACTTCTGCTTTTATTACTTCTGCTACTCATACTACCACAACCGATATTAATATTAACAATAATAAAATTGTTAATTTTAAACAAATAACGTATTAATTCAATGTTTATATTTATTAATTAATTTTAATAGACCATCACTAAAGTTACTCTGAAGTTCGCTGACGCTTACTCTGAAGTTCGCTGACGCTTACTCTATGTCCTGTGCCAACAAACATCTCAAAATTCCCAAATCAGCAATAAAATATTCCAATACAAGAGGTTTGTCGTTTGTTAATAGTATATTCATATTTTCACATAAATGACTCGCCTTGATGAAATTCATAAGATAATTTAATTTAAATTTACCTTGTACAATCCGTTCATTACTTTTTTGAAACTTGATACACTTAATATCCTCGCCATTTTGCTGTAACAATGCCTTTTGATCCTTATTTGCCCTTTCATCAACTTCACTTATAGATGTTTTAAATTCAGCAATTCCATCTGAACAATTAAATATAATTTGTTTACCAATGCTTTTTATTTCTACAATTTTACCATCCAATAAATGAATATCCTTTATAATCTGTTGAAATTGAAGACTAGGGATATTTATTATATAATCAAATTCCATTGATTGAATATTTGCTATCTTATCATCCAATGCTAACAAAGGAATTTTATAATCCTTAACCTTCCCCATAAAAGGATCAGACAACTCAATGCCCAATTTATCAGGTTCAGATTCAGTCATGTAAAATGTAATAGTTTCTCTTCTACTGCAATACTTAATAACTTTGAATAAAATACACGTATCAATACCAATAATAATAGGCTTTTCACAATAATATTTCTCGAATTTTTCTGATTTTAATTTAATATATGTTAAAGATACTTTACTAGTATCCATTGTTGATATTTTTAATCCTTCATTGTTAATTAAAATGTTAGTTTCCTTGATATAAGGTTTGATAACCTCGAATAAGGATTTAATAATGATAGCCTTTAATGTACTGATTTCCAAAATGCGTTTAGTAGACATCCTTTCGACTAATATTCCTTGACTACTATTGATTAATATTTTTTAAATCATTTTTTAACACAAAATCAATTTTAATATTAATTAGTATCTTTTTTCATTTCTATTTGTTTAACAGGTTGTCTTGAGACTTTATTAAGAATGTAATAAAAAGGGTTTGATACAGAACTATAAACAGCTTCAACAAATGAAATATGTTCATCCATGTTTTTAGTACTTTTATTGATTTTATCAATTTTGTAATTTACTTCATGTAATGTGTTAGAAACTTCGTTTAATTTAAATGAAACTTGCGTTAAAGTACTTTCAATGTCTTTTATTTTGTCATTTAATTCGGTATCTACTTTTGACATTTCGATGTTTACTTGATAATAATAAATAAGCTAAATAAATAACAAAAATAAACACAAGCACCTTTAATAAATTCCTAAGTAATCAAACAGTTATCATTTTTTATTTCTAACAAGATACAGTATTATACAAAATACTAAAAACGCGAATATAATTTGAGTTAATGTAATCGATTTCTCTATTCGTATACTATCATGTATTAATTCAGGATATAATCTTTTTGATAAATACACAGCATTACTTACAGCAGATTCGAGTGAAGTAAATTTATATAAACTTTTACCATTATGTGTACCTAAATTATACATATTATTAATAAATTTATTTTGGAAATTTAATGGTTTATAATTTGCAGTATTTATAAAAGAAGTATCATAAGATATCCACTTTTTTAATATATTATCGTATTTAACACCGGGTGAGAGTAAAGCTATTGTAGGGTATTCGAAATTTTCACCATACAATTCCTTTAATTCTAAATAAACTTGATTAACTATTTCATTAAAAGTACATTGGTGAGCAGTTTTTCCAATTCTTTTTGAAACTTTTTCAGATCTTGATAAAGTTATTGACAATACTGTTTTTGAATTTTTTTCTTTAAATACCATGTAATCTGACAATTTTATAAAAGCTATACCCCAATCACTAGTAGGAAATCCATACACTTTTTTTAAATCTAAAGTTTTATTCCAATGAAATGTAAATGAAACATAATCATAATATGCTGTGTCTTGTGCATATTTTTCTAAATCTGTAACTTGTTGATCGGTAATGTGATCGTGATTATCGTTATGTTCATTGTAGGTAGCATTAAACTTTATATTATTTTTTTTAACTATTTCATTCAAGCTTTTTGGTGGTATAGCAAACACAAATTTTTTAGCATATATCTTTTTTGTGTCGCTTATATTTATTGACTCTATTTCATTATCAACTATATTAACCTTTTCAATATTTGTATTTAATAATATTTCAACCCCGTTATTTGTTAAATATTCTTCCCATATTTTAAATAATCCGATATCATTTGGTAATTTTGGTTGATATAATGAATAAAAAAATTGTTGATTTAATAATTGTAAAAATTCATTTAATGTAAATTTAGTTGAATCTCCACCATCAGTTAACAAACAAGTTCTGTCTATCATTTCAATCGACTCTTTACTAAAATTCTTTATAAAATCATGTAAAATGATATCATTTCCATATTCATCATTGAATATCATGAATAAAAATGGCAATATGAAACTTGATATTTCATAAAATGAAAGTACAGAAAAGAGCGTTGAACCACCTATTTCAATTATATTAAAATTATATTTTGTAAATAAATCATAAAAATCCGTTTTCATTTCTTTTAATAATTTATGAAATGTGACATATGTTGATCCATATACAACAGGTGAGTGATGTGTAAATAGAGATTCTCCTAAGTCAGGAACATATACTTTTCTCACACGATGACATCCACCTACAGAAGCCTCTTTATCTATAAGTAATATTTTTAAACCTTTTACTTTACAACACATTTGTGCTAAAGCAAGTCCTGCTGGACCTGTACCGACACACACAAGATCATATACAGTATTATCAGTTACAGTATTATCAGTTACAGTATTCATTATAGTATTTATTATTTATTAATATATACAATAATAAATTAATTTTCAGGAAAATTTAAATTACCATATTCACCAAAATACTTCTTAGTCGCAATATCTCTTGCTTTAGCTGCTTCAATTTCACTATTAAAACGACCTAAATAAAATTTTTTACCTTTAAATGTAATCTCCGCTATCCATTTTTTATGACTTTTACTGACTCCTATATATTTTGATAAAGATTGTTTTTGTGATTTTCTATTCATAGAATTCTGTTCAGGGGTAACAATTCTTAAATTTTCTCTTCTATTATCTAAGGGATTATTGTTAATATGATCTATTAAATAATCTCCGTTATAATTCATAATAAATCTTGATAAAAACATAGTTTTACGTGTATTATCATAATCTCTTACATTTATATTAACTTTATTCTTAGACAAGTTCATAGGGAATATTTTTAATAAATAATATATATCTTCGTCTACGATTGTTTCACCTACTTTTTCTTTTTTCTTATTAAATAATTCTATAATACATTGATTTTGTTCATTTCTTTTTATTTGTTCTGAAAATATTTGTTTAATTTTTTTAATTTGTTTTTCTCTTAAAATATTATTCAATTCAAATTGAGCCTCTTCTAATGTATCATAATATTTATTTAAATATTTTTTATTAACTCTTGGTTGAATACGAAATTTATTTCCTGATCGTGTAATTCCAACAGGTAAATCACTATTTTTAATTCTTGTTTTTTTATATTCTATAAAATCATTAGGTATTTCAATATTGTTTTTATTAGCATTTATATTATATTTATCAACCCATAAATTATATTGATAAGCTGCATGAATCTCATTATCATAGTAAGCATATAATCTAATATGCTTATACATAGTAAAGTATACGCAAAATTTTCTTGTAGTTTTTGAAACACCAAGATATTCACTTGTAGAATTATCCTTTTTCTTTTTATTTCTTGCGTTTTCAGATGAATTCACAATTCTTAAATTTTCCCTTCTATTATCTAAGGGATTATTATTAATATGATCTATTAAATTTTTTGATGTTAATTCATGTTTTAATATTTTAATCATGATATATCTATGCATTTTCCATGTTATTTTATTAACGTTTCCATTTACATAATTTTCTTTATCTTTATACCATTTATACTGAATTAAATGTTCAAAATCTTCAGGTGATACAATAGAATATCCTGTAATTTCTTTTTTTCTATTTCTCAATTCAATATTCATAAATAAAATAATTTAATTTAGTTTAAATCAATTTTTAAGAGCATTTAATTGTATTTTGTATGATAAAAACGTATCAAATGCTCAAATGGTATGTTTATATTTTTGTTTGACGGATCAGCTTCTAAATTAACAATTGCATGATGTTCATAACATTCCTTTATTTCACCAACATATCCTTTGTAGACATTGTAAACACTATTTCCACATTTAATTATTTTTACAAAATTCCCTTTACGAAATTGTTCTGGTTGTTTTTCCATATAAGATGTATTCCTTTGAGACATAACGAACGTAGTGAGTGCAATTAAAGAACGTAGTGAGTGCAATTAAAGAACGTAGTGAGTGCAATTAAAGAACGTAGTGAGTGAATTAACTAAGTGAACGTTTTATAAAATAATTTATTTAATTAATTTTAAATAAATTAAATAAATGTTTAAGCATGTTGTGTTATTAATTAATATTTATTAACCGTGTTTTATCGTAAGGTTACTAGGGTATTTAGGTGTACGTTAAGAATAAGAAATTAATTTAATATTAATTTAATTTAATAAGTTAATTCCTGAAATTTTTTTTCTTTGAGTAAGTTATAAAAACAAACAAGAAACACAATGGGTGGTGGATTAATGCAACTCGTAGCTTATGGCGCTTAAATTCTTGGGCGAAAAAAGGGTGTAAAACCCTAGTAAAACAAAGACGTACTTTTGTTTTGCGAAACTTTCAAATTGCGGGAACCTCCTTAAGCTTTGACTACTGAGTAAACGTTGTGTTTACGAGTAAAAATGTCAAGTTACCTTTTTAGGAATGGTTGTAATTTTGTAAGAGATTTGACAATGTGTAGATTTTACATCTGATAATAAAAATAGTAAATAAAATTCAGAATAAAAGTACCATTTGTAAATACATACAACTTTATAATTTTTCTAAATTGTTAAATATAGGATTACATAATACGTGTAGTGTTTAGTATTTCTCTGTAAATTATTATACAATTGATAATAAAATTCATAAATAAAAAGTCAATTTCTAATACATTTACAAAAATGTTAAATAATATATATACTATGTTTTATTGTATTTATGTTGTAACTAATTTAAGAATCAATTAATTTTGAGGATTAAATTATGATTGGACAATCCGCAGCCAAGTTGCAATATTAACAAATGTGTTACTGCAGTACACGGTTAAATTGCAAAAGGTTCAACGAGTAAACGAAAGTTGGAAATTAACATTAATGTTAGTTTTTTAAGATGTACTCTACTCCTAATAGAAATATTAGGTACCCTGAACCTGATTTATTCAGGTAGATTCAGGAATTTCACTGATTAGCCTGATTAATTCAGGTTCAGGAAATTTATCGCAAGATATTTACCTTACTGGTAATCCCCAAATTACCTTCTTCAAAGTTGTCTACCGCAGACACACCAACTTTGCTTTAGAAAGCATCGAACAAACCTTCAATGGTACAGTTGATTTCGGTCGCAAAGTTACCTGCACTGTTTCACGTAACGGTGATTTAATCCACCGTACTTACTTACAAGTTTCCCTCCCAGCTCTTACCAACACTGGTAAGACCGTTCGTTGGGTCGACCGTGTCGGTGAAGTTTTAATCGACTACGTTAATGTCGAAATCGGTGGTCAAGAAATTGACAGACACTACGGTGACTGGCTTACCATCTGGAATGAACTTACCCAAACTGCTGAACACGAAGATGGTTACAGTCAATTAATCGGTAACACTACTGATCTTATAACTGCTGCTGTATCCATCCCAGCTGCCACCTTATACGTACCATTACAATTCTGGTTCTGCAGAAACCCAGGTCTTGCTCTTCCATTAATTGCTCTTCAATACCACGAAGTTAAATTCAACGTATCATTCCGTGCTGCTAGTGAATGTTACATTACATCCGATGGTAATGCTCCATCATCTGGTGTTCCATCCCTTGGTGACACTGCTCTCTGGATCGACTACATCTACCTTGACACTGATGAACGTCGTCAATTTGCTCAAGTTCAACACGAATACCTCATTGAACAACTCCAATACACTGGTGCTGAAAGTTACAGCAACACCTCTGTTAAATCCAAACTTTCCCTCAACCATCCTTGCAAGGAACTTGTCTGGGTCTTACAATTAGACTCTGCTGCTGCTGCCAATGATCACACCGACTACACTGATGGTGGTGATCATATCTTATCATCTGGTAAACTCCAACTCAATGGTCATGACCGTTTCGATGAACGTGATGCCACCTACTTCAACGTTGTTCAACCATACCAACACCACACTCGTTGCCCAGCCACCGGTATCTACGTATACTCCTTCTCACTCAACCCCGAGCAACACCAACCCTCGGGATCTGTCAACATGTCCAGAATTGACAATGCTACTCTCCTCTTAACCCTCAACACCAATGCTTCCCTTCAACTCCGTTGCTATGCTACTAACTACAACGTCTTACGCATAATGGCCGGGATGGGCGGCCTAGCTTACTCTAACTAGATAATTAGAAGACCATTGTATCGTCTTGATAATTTTTAAAAATCGACCATGGTTCGGTATCGTCTTAATCTTGTAAACAGCTAATAAAATACAAATATTAAAATATTACTATAAATAACACAAGTTTATAATAATAAATAATTGTCTATTTTTGTTATTGAAAATATAAGGAATTAGTTTAAACTTGCTTATCTACACAGAAAAACAAGTTTGTTTTTGATAGTAAATAAATTTAAAGATAAGAGAATATAATTTAATATAAATATTAAAAATGAATCAAATAATTATAAATGAAACAATTAACTTTCAGACTTTAGTAACAGATAATACAAGGCAAAGTTTGAATTTCCAGTCTAAACTTGTAAATGAATTAAATAGTAATTTTACAGAAAATGAACAAAAATGGTATATAGCAAATTTGTATATGTATTTAAATTATAATCAAACTGATGATTATCCAATTAATTTAGATGATGTTTATAAAATGATAGGTTTTGCAAATAAAGGCAATGCTAAAAGAACATTGGAAAATAATTTTATTGAAAACGAAGATTATAAAAAGCAGAATTATACAAAAAATCTTCTAAAAAATGATAAAACCCATGGTGGAAATAATAAAGAAACCATTCTATTAAACGTTGATACATTCAAGAATTTATGTATGGTAACAAAGACTGATAAAGCAAAAGAAATTAGGAAATACTATGTAAAGTTGGAAAATATTTATAATAAATTAATTAATGAAGAATATAAAAATTATCAAAATGAATTACAAGAAAAAGAATCAGAATTAATTCAACAAAAAGAAGAATTTAATGATACAATTAATACATTAAAATCAGAAAAATCATTAGAACGACACAATATTTTATTACAAAAATATGGTAATATAGGAACTATTGTATATATTATACGTGTAAAAACATATGAAAATGGTAATTATATTATTAAAATTGGCGAAAGTAGACGTGGCATATTAAATAGATGGAAACAACATAAATCAAAATATGAAGAAGCAGTTATACTTGATTGTTTTAGTGTAAATAAAAGCAAAGATTTTGAATCATTTTTACATAATCATGAAGAAATTAAAAATAACAAAGTAAAAGATTTATTGAATCATGAAAATGAACATGAATTGTTTTTAATTGGAAAAGATTTGAGTTATGATACATTACTTAACATTATTGAAAACAATATAAATTCTTATAATGATATTAATTTAGAATATGAAAAATTAAAAATCGAAAAAGAAAAACATAAATTGGAAATTGAAAAATTGAATTGTGTAGAACAAATGTATAAAAATATAGATATAAAAATTTTATCAGAATTGTCTAATAATATTAAAACAATAAAGAGTGATTTGGATTTTTTGAAAAAAGCAGTATTAGATCTAAATAATCAAAGATCAACAAAAGTAACAAATAATTTCAATGAACCGTTAAAAACTCTAGGACCACGTTTACAAAAAGTAAATCCTGAAACATTACAATTAGTTAAATGGTATGAATCTATTTCAGAATGTATTAAAGAAAATGCAAAAGAAAATACAAATATAGTAAGATCAAGTATTAATAAGGCAATTGTAAATAATACAATTTACAATAATTATAGATGGGTTTTGGTTGATAGAGAATTAGATCCGAATGTAATTCATAAAATAACTCCAACAAAAGTAACAAAAGTAAACAATCTTGGTTATATAGCAAAATTAAACAAAGATAAAACAGAAATTGTAAATGTTTACATAGATAGAAAAACTGCATCTGAATTAAATGGATATCAAAGTTCATCATCATTAGATGAAATTGTTAAAAATGAAAAACTGTCAAATGATTATTATTATGTATTATATTCAAAATGTAAAGAAGATATTAAAAGTAGATTCCTAGGATCAAATAAACCAATCGTATTATACAAAGATGGCGTAGGTAAATTTGATATGGATGGTAATTTGGTAAAGGAATACACTAGTAAATATGATTGTATTGTTAACGAACCTTTTGGAACAAAATCATTAAATAAAATATTATACAACAATTTATCTTATGAAAATCATTATTATAGATATTTGCCACCTAAGGTTTGTATTTAAAGATTATTAATAAAAAAAATGAATTTATTAATAATTAACTACTAATATCAAACTAAGCAACTAATCAGCACCAACAACAACAACTAAGAAACAGCAACAACAATGGCTACTGAAAACTTTAAGAAATATTTAGCTGGATTTTTTGATGGCGATGGATCAATTACAGTTGAGAAATTAAGTGGTGGGTATACTTTAAGAATTAAATTATTTCAATCAAATGAAAATGTATTGAAAAAAATTCAAGAGAATTATCCATTCATGCATATTAGAGGTGGTTTAAGAAATGGTAGAGAAAATCAACGATGTCAATATGAATTACGTGCAGCAGGAAAACAAATTGAACCATTAGTGAATGATTTATTAGGATATTCTATTTTAAAATACGAACAGCTTCTTGAAGCTAGTAAATTTTTTAAATATATAAATGTTATTAATACAAATGATGAAAAAGAATCTATATATAATAAATTAAAGGAATTGAAAAAGAATAGCACTAATAAACCTTATGAAAGACTATCTGTGCAGTATATAGCTGGTTTATTTGATGCTGAAGGTTCTGTTGGAATTTATGGTTCAACATTAAGAATCAAGTTAACTCAAAAATCAGATACTGTAATTTTGGAAAAAATTGCACATATGTACAATAACAGAAACAAAATTAACAATTATGCTGTATCTTTTTATGGTGTTAAATCAGAAAAATTCTTAAATGATATTAGGGAATATACAATTTACAAAAACCCACAAATTAAAGCAGCATTGAAATACATCGAAACTATAAATGATGAACTAACAGATGATGTAATACAATTACGTGAAAAACTAAAGGATATTATTACAAATGAGAAATCTATTGATATTGATTTAATTAATTGTGATCAAGAAAAAGATAAAACTTATTTAATCCGATGTTTTGATGAATTTAATAAATTAACAACAGATGATTTAATGTATACATGTAAATTAAATGAAATAACTGAATTAAAAGTATCAAAGAAATATGAAAGTAAAATATATAATATTGATTGGAAAAACGAATGGAAGCAATTTGACATTGAACCTGAATTAGAATTTTGTGAAAGTCCTAATCAATTAAGTTTGTATAGTTATTTAAAGAAAAAGACATCGAGTTTACCTATGACTGTAAATGTCGGTAGACAAATAAGAATTCTTGTAAAAGATAAAAAAAGTAATAAATACATTGGATTGTTGTGTTTAAGTTCCGATGTGTATTCTTTAGGTGAACGTGATCGGTATGTATCACAATACAATGTGTGTAATTTAGATAAAAGTGAATTGTTAAAAAGATATTTAAACATTTCATGCTGTGTTCCTTTGCAACCATTTGGTTATAATACATGTGGTGGTAAATTATTAGTTTCTTTGGTTTTTAGCAAAGAAGTATTTGATTATCATTTAAAAAAATACGACCAACCTATTTATGGGTTTGTAACAACATCTGTTCATGGAAAATCAATTCAATATGATAGATTAAAGGAAATTAAATTAATAGGATTTACAAAAGGTTTTGGGTCTATACAAACACCTGATGAATTGTATGAAGTTTGTAAAAATTACAATAATAAGTATAATGTAGTACCACCTGATACTAATAGAATAGACAGATTTAATTTATTAAAAAGTTTATTAAAACATTTGAATTTACCACAAGATATATTACAACATAATAACAAAAGAGGTATTTATTTTGGATTTTTATTTAAATCTAATTTTGAAAATACATATGATATATCAGAATTACAAAGTGTGTCTGAAAAATACATACAGTGGAAATCACGTTGGTGTAATAACAGATTAAACAATCTTGCAAATAATAATAATTTCAAAGAAGATAACGGTCTTTACACTATAGAAAATTTAAATTCAATACACTTTACACAATTTAAACTTCCTGATGTACAAGGAACTTCTTTTGTAACTAAAGAAACAAAAATACTTGATACACAAGGAACTAAAGAAACAAAGAATTCTATAAAAAACATTGATAAAAAAGAGAAAAAGGAAGTAATAATTGATTATGAGTATTTGATAAACAAACAATTAAATGACAAAATAATAATAGAAATTATGAATCGTAAAAAGGAGATTATTACAACACACGAAATTTCTGATTTTATAAAAAAAAATTACAATATTTATATCAATCGGAATGTGATAAGTAAATTATGGAATAACCAAATCCCATTACCAGAACATTTACAAAACACACAAGAATACAAAGAAATGATATCTAATGAAAAGAAACGAACTAAAAAACTCACAAAATTTACAGAAGAAGAGTTAGACTTTGTCAGAAACAACATTCATTCTGATCTAAATAAATGTGCTAATGCTTTTTATTCAAAATTTAACAAAACAATAACAACGGAATACATAACAATTTTACAGAAAAGAAGAAGTCCTAGATAATGTTTGTTGTAAGATACCAATTAACTTACTTGTAAAGTACTTATGGTACTTACTACAAATGTCAGGTGCTTACGACACTAAGTAGTTCTTACTACGACAGTCAAGGCTATTAACTTACCTTACTATACAGCAACGTTAACTGCAACGTTAACTACAAGTTAATAAAAGTAATTTTTTAATTAAAAAACTAATTAAAAAAATAAAAATATTAAAGCATCATCAAACCACCTGCACCCATACCTGTTTGACTTTGTGCATATAAAGCACACATACTTCCTGAACAGAAAATAAGCATAAAGATACATGAGTAAATTGCGCTTGATGTTGATATTGCATTAGCACCCTTATCACCCTTACTAGCTTTACCTTTTGCTGGTTTACCTTTTGCTGGTTTTCCAGATTTACCAGCTGGTTTTCCAGATTTACCAGCTGGTTTTCCATTTTGTTTTCCTGATGGTTTTCCACCTTTGCCGCTTGGTTTTCCTCCTCCTTGAGCCATTGTTAGTAGGATATTTATATTAACATGACAAATAAAAATTTTATAAATTATAAATAAATTGTAAATTATTATTCTATTACATTAATAAGAATGGATTTTATTTATAAATTGATATTACTGTCACTGATACTAACAATAATAGTTATTGTATTCATTTACATGTTTATAGAAAATGAAATGAATGTATATGAAAGTAATGCAATTGATACATGTAAGTTATATAAAATATGTAAAACAGGTGATTTGATATATTTTAGGTGGCCAACGCCTGATATTGGGTTTAGATTATTCAGTAAATTCTCACATATTGGTATGGTATATAAAAAATCCGATGATGAAGTTTACATATTGGAAACTCATCCAGAAGGTGATGGATCTGAGTTAGGAGTTGATGATGGTGGTGTGCATATTTATAATTTAAAGGACCGACTTAATAAATATTATGGGTATTGTTATTTAGCAAAATTAAATACACCGAACAAGAGTGCAAGTGACATAACTCGACATATAAATAAAAATTTAGATAGGTACAAGATGATACCTTTTGATGAGGGTTTTAGATATACATTTATAAAATCGTGTTTTACAAAATTAGATTATCCTGTTGAAATAACAACTCCAATGTGTTGTTCACAATTTGTAGGATTTATCTTAAAAGACTTGGGTGTATTACATGATCACTATAATATATTTAATTTTTCGCCAACAAGTTTTGTAGATTTAAAATACAATAACAAATTACTTTACGATGATAATATTTTAAAAATAATAAAAGATGAAGAAGAAAATGAACAAGAATAAATAAATAACAACCAAATAAATAACAACCAAATAAATAACAACCAAATAAATAAATAACATCCAAATAAATAAAATAATTTAGTGCGAGATTCTATGTTAATTTATAATAAAATTGTATAAAAAGACGGTTGTGGTCTTAATATATAATTTTATTATAAATTAACATAGAATCTCGCACTAAACTAATTAGTTTTGTTTAAAGACAGTATTCCATATCTTCATTTAATTCTGTAATGTATTTTGTGATAGTATCAATCATTTTAATTGTGTTTTCTTTACCAAAACGTAAGGAATGACCGTATGTTATTTGTGACATTTTTTTAAAGAGAAAAAGGCGTTTTTGGGCTAATTTTGAAAATGTAGTATTGTTAATAATTCCATTTTCAACGTTAATTAATTCGTTGTTGTATTGTACAGTTTTTGCTATATTAAGATATGTATTTTCAGGATATTCTTTATTTATAGTACGTTTCACTTTTTTGTCATACAAAGCTAAATTACGAATTGCTTTGTATGTTTCAGGAAATAACATTTCATAATCAAATACTTCTTCTGATAATTTGTAATAGTTCATATTGGTTCAAAGAATCAAAAAAATAAAATATTTTCAATTTTTCAAGCTTTAAATTGTAAGTATGAAGGACCGATACGTACATTACCTGTTGTAATTGAATTTCCTGTTGTGATAAAAGAAGCCTTTATACCTATACTTTGTATATCATTTATAGCAGTTGTATTTATCCATGGTGATATCCAAGTTGAGTAACCGTTATCACTACCGTTGTCTGTAACATTAAATGTGCTTTGTGTGTACATTGTACCAGTTGTACTTTGAACAATAAATGGTGATAATACTATATTACTAGAACTGTTACCTGTATATAACGAAGATCCTCTTATAACTAAACGAGCATAATCCCAGGATATATTATCATTTGAACCATCTGACAAATTCCCACTCCCAAATCCACTAACAGAACCAATTGCTCCATTAATACCTGGGTTTCCAGGTTCACGAAATAATATAGTATTTGATGCTGTATACCCTACAAAAGAGCCAACTGTAACATCTACAAAGGCTGTTTGTAACATTATAATATGTCCTAATGTCCCACTTCCAGAAATAACATTGTTATTGACATAAATATCACTTCCAACACGAACATCCTTGCTTATACTTGCACCACCAGCAATACTTACAGCACCACCTGATGTTACACTAAGACTATTTGTGGTACACCCAATACTTAATCCACCATTTATTATCATTGAACCACTAGATATATTCGTTGATGGTTGTGTTGTACTATATATCATACGATTTAAGGAATTTAATCTTATATTTTGCATTTTATTAGCTTAACATACTCAAATAAATAATATTATTAATAATAACTAATTAAATTAATGATAATCTGTTACGTTAATTAAATGATTTTAAATTCGTATAAAGGAATAAGAAAGGAATGTCACGTGTATTGATAGATTACATTAAAAATTGTTTAAATCCAGTTAATACAACTGAATTTGTAGAAACAGATGTTTTTGTGAAAAGTGTTTATGATAATTTAGTCCAGGATGGTATTTATATTTGCAATGTATTAACAGAAGAAGATAAGCATGAATTAAGTGATTGTATACAAATTAACAATATTTACATTATTAGAAAGGTGATTAAAGAAATAGAATGGTTAAACAAAGATGGAAGTTTTTCATGGTCGAATGGGACACAACCACTATATAGACGTTTATTGCCACCACCTATTGAAACAGTTAATCATACATTGATTATAAGTGAGATTTTAAAAAGTTACACAAATACATTTAATAATAAATTAATTTATCTAGAATATGGTGTAAGACACGGTGCTAATTTCAATACAATGGTTGAATTAAATAGCACAGGAATTAATATTGGCGTTGATCTTAAAATCCTGCCACATTTGTCATCAAGGCATTTCAATGACAATTATCAATTGTATGAAATGTTAACTGATACTTTTAGTATGACAGTATTACCCTTACTTAAACCAGATATAGCTTTTATAGATGCTGATCATTGTAGTGAATCTGTTATAAAGGATTTCACATATATATTCCGTTATTTGAAGGTGGGTGGTTATATTATTTTACATGATACATATCCTTGTAGTCCAGAATACTTGGATGTTAATGGTTGCAGTGATTGTTATAAGACACCTATTTACATTAAATCAAATTTAATTCCAATGGTAGATTTATCTATATTAACATTACCATTGAACCCAGGAGTTTCTATTATTAAAAAGTTACGTTAGCTTGTTGTAAGAAAGAAAATTGAAATAAAAATATTAATATAATGTAAAAAGTTACATTGTATTAATTTCAAGTATGTCTATTAATTTAATTGCATGTGTTACTTTTTACAGAAATAAGTTGATTATTGGTAAGGATAATGACTTGCTTTTGCCTTTAAAAGAAGATTTGCAATATTTTAAGCGTATTACGTCGAATAGAATAAATCAAACTCCTAATGTTGTATTGATGGGTCGTAAAACATGGTTTAGTATACCAATAAAAAACAGACCTTTGAAAAATCGTATTAATTTTGTTTTAACTAATGATAATTCTCTTATAAAATACAAGGAATGTCAATTTAAGTCGGTAGATGATATACAAGAAACTGTTTATTTTTTAAATTTAAAAATGTTTTTATCACTTTATAATAAATTTAAACTAAATGTGTTTGTGATTGGTGGTAGTGATATTTATAATTTATTTTTAGATCCAAATATTGATTTAACATTACGTCCAAGCAAACTGTATATAACAGAAACAAAGGATTATTTCAAATACAATGCTTATGATAAAGAGGCAAATTACATTAGTATAAATACAATCCCTGAATATTATCGTTTAGTTAGTATTTCCAATAAAATGTATGCGAATGGCGGGTCTACAGGAATTTCTTTTAGATTTTTACAATACAATTACACTGATAAAACACATGAAGAAAAAATATATACTAATATGTTACGAGACATCATGCACAATGGTAATAAAAGAATTGACAGAACAAACGTTGGTACTGTGAGTATATTCGGAACTCAAATGCGATTTGATATTTCACAAAGTCTTCCACTATTAACAACACGTTTTATACCTTTGCGAATTATAATAGAGGAATTATTGTGGTTTTTAAGAGGAGATACTGATGCGAAAATTTTACAGGACAAGAATGTTCATATATGGGATGGAAATACATCACGTGAATTTTTAGATAATCGTGGGTTGCAACATTACAAAGAAGGTGTTTTAGGTCCTGGTTATGGATTCCAAATGCGATTTTTTGGTGCAGAATATTCACAAATGTTTGCAGATACATCTAAATTTGATACTAGTAAGGTTGATGGGTTTGATCAATTGAAATATATTTTGAATTTATTAAATGAAGATCCATTTAGTAGAAGAATAATGATGTCTTATTGGAATCCTCCTGACTTTGATAAAACTGCATTGATACCGTGTTTTATAAAAGATACTTTGGTATTAACAAAAAATGGTTATAAAACTATTCAAGACATTGAAGACAGTGATTTACTATATACACATAATAGAAATTGGAAACCTATTATTACTAAACATAAAAAAATGTATTATGGTGATATTTATAATTTCCGATTGGCAAATAATCACAAAACTATTTCTTGTACAGAGGAACATCCCTTTTTTATAAAATCAATTGGTATTAAATCTCAACCATTCTGGTGTGCTGCTAAAAACGTTGATAAAGAAAAACATTATATGTGTTTACCAATTAACAAAAGATGTCTTTTAAATAAAGATTGTTCTCTATTGAAAAATAACAAAGATATATGGTTTGTTTTGGGTTATTTTGTAAATGCAGGTTCTATAAACCCTTATTTAAATTCTATATTTTTACATATTTACAAAATTGGAAATGATGCTCACGAAGCCACGTTAAAATCAAAACTATTGAATATTTTACGTGACAACTTTGGGTTTAATTGTGGTAGTGGGGTTTCGCCCCTACATGACGAAAACAGAGTGGCTGGTGGAGGTACTGGAGGTGTTTGTGACAATGATTACTACAATGGCTGTAATATTGATTATAAAAATAGTTATATTATTACTGAGTGTATTAAACCATTTTTAAATGATTGTGTAAAGAATATTCCAGAATGGGTTCAAGATGCA
>Ga0208554_1000043_pt1 | contig 23576 bp, 25 predicted proteins | sample Colrivmet1371B02_FD_187628 | JGI IMG/M metagenome (GOLD analysis project Ga0208554, IMG submission 187628) | Estuarine microbial communities from the Columbia River estuary - metaG 1371B-02 (SPAdes) (version 2) | ecosystem: Environmental > Aquatic > Marine > Intertidal zone > Estuary | place...
TGAACTTATCGAATGGCAATTCTTACAAAACCATACAAAAATCCTGGTTCTCGATAAAGAAAATAAAACACCAGAACAAGAATTCACTGAGGATATTCTTGCCATTTTACAAGTATTTGCTTGCAGGTGGAATGGTAAAAGAAAATACTCAAATGGAACCATTATTAAGAATGAAAAAAATAAAATTAAAATTGAACTCGATTCAAATAAAAACATTGCAAATGTGGAATTCTCATCATAGATATACTTATAATAAAACTACAAGTTTATTAAATGAAGGGACTGAAAGACCACTTTATAAAGGTGTAAAACCTGAAAATTCAAATACTTATTATAGTAAATTAGAATTACGTAATTTAATTGTACCTGAATCATCTTGTTCACGTATAAAATGGATACTAAAGACACCAAAAGCTATTCGTGAATCAGCAGTATTTGAATCTTGTAAAAATTTACAATCGGCTATTAGTAATTTAAAAAATGGACATATTAAATATTTTAACTTAAAATATAAAAGTAAGAAATTATTAAAATGGACTATAGGAATACCGAAAGAATCCATAAAAGTTTATAAAAATGGAGATTTAGGAATTTACGAAGAACGAACTACGAATTTTAGACTAAGAACTACTGAAAAAATAGAAGAAATAACGAATGATTGTACAATTCATTTTGATGGATTATATTATTATATGTGTGTACCAAAAGAAATAGAAATGAAAAGGAATGATGAATCGAACTGGGTATGTTCACTTGATCCAGGTATAAGAAAATTTCAAACGATTTACAGTCCAGACAATGATAGTTATATAACAATTGGTGAACAAGCATCAAGAGTTTTATATGCTCATTTATTAAAACTTGATAAATTATTAAGTAAAAAGAATAGTAAAAATATATTAAAAATTAAACGATTAAGATTAAGAATCCAACATTTACAAGATGAATTACATTATAAAAGTATTAATTTTTTATGTACGAATTATAAAAATATCTATATACCAAAATTAACAAAAGAAAATGATATAATAAAATGCTCTAACAGAACGATTAGTTCAAAAACAGTTAGAAATATGGTTGTATTAGGACATTGTAAATTTATTGAAAAGCTGAAAACCAAAGCTGAAGAATTTACAAATGTCAAAATACATATAATAACAGAAGAATATACGAGTCAGAGATGTTTAGCTTGTAATACTTTTACAAAAACAAAGGCTGAAATGTTTACTTGTAAAGATTGCAATTTTACAATAGACAGAGATATTCTAGGAAGTACAAATATTTTATTAAAAAATTGGTGATAAAATATTTTTGGATGCAAGATACAGCCGGCTCAGATATGAGTGTGCTCGTTTAATATATAGTGAGTAATGTACTAAATCTATATATTTTCACACAAATTTGCATTTTCTATGTAATGATGTGTAACGTTGATGTATCGGTATGTGGATTCACGGTGTTGTAAAAAGTTTAGATGAAGCATTAGATTTTTTTCTAGATAAAACTTTAAAGACAAAACCACTTTCAGAAACTAAAATGTCAACGGAAGAACTAGTTAACAGAGCATTGTGTGATAATTGGCAGGATGATTATTGGACTTATTGGGTAGAAGTATGGAATGGTACACAAAGAGTATTTACATATAAATTTAATACATTAACAAAGATGTTAGATAAACAAAAACCACGTTTTGGAAAAAGTGAAAGTGAAAGTGAAAGTGAAAGTGAAGTAAGGTAAAAGTAAAAGTAAAATAAAAATTATCAGTTACGTTAAAAATTGTTAATTTAAAACTTTGTAATATTTAAAAGTAAAAGGTTAAAATGGAAGCTGTTACTTCAATTGAAATGTTTTTATCTGATTTTGTAGGTTTAAAGAGTACATACGATGCAGCTCAAGAAATTCTTATTAAAGAACAACGAACAGATAATGAAAAATATCTGGAATGTATACGATTATCTGGGCGTTTAATTAAATTTTTAGATGAAATTAATCCTTTTGTGATGAATAGACATAAAAATGAAATTTTAGAAACATATTATATTAGTGCAGAGTTGTTGGTTAGGACTGTTGGTTTACATATGAATAGAGGGGGGTTTAATGAACAAGAAAGAAATACTTTGTATATGGCAATTGCCCATTTACGAAAGGTATTATCATTAGAGCCATTTAATCGGCGAGCTATGGAAACATTTAAAATGGTATTTTTATATTTGACTATTTTTAATCCAAATGCAGAGGAAAATTTAGTATTTTTGAATCAGATTTTGGTAGTTGATCCTTGTGATTATCAACTTCATTATAATTTTGGATTTATGTATCATAGAACTCATAAATTGGATAGTAGTGTGTATCATTATAAATTATCAATTGGGATTATTGATTTGTTGATGACAAATGCAAAAGAAGAATCTGCTTTGATTGCTTTTAAGCAATTCAAGATTAAATGTTTAAATGGTCTTGGTAGTATTTATTTTACTATTCAGGATCGTGATACTGCCTTGTATTATTTTAAATTGGCTTATGATATAGATCCGAATGACCCTGATGTTAACAATCAAATTGGTGTAGTTTACACAGAGTTACGAATTACTGATAAGGCTATTGAACATTATACTCGTGGTATTGAAAATTACAAGAATGCACATATTTCAGTTGATAAAGATATGTTAATTGCAAGTATGTATATGAATATGGGTTTAGCAAAATGTTATGAATGTGATTTTGTTGGTGCAATTGATGGTTATAACAGAGCATTAAAATATAAACCACGTCTTTCATTGGCATATCAAAATAAATTATTAGATTCAAATTATATTTCTCATTTAATAGAAGATCCGATGTATATTTCACGTATTCACAAGGCAATCAATAAGATTTATCCACTTGTAATTGACGATTACCGTATTGGATGTCCAGATTATAAAGTAAAAGATGAAATTGTTAAATGTAAATCAAAGGGTGATTTAGTGAAATCTGGTACAAAGATTAATATAGGTTTTGTATCTGGTGATTTTATTTGTCACCCTGTGAGTTATTTTTTACATAGTATTTTGAGTCATATAAATTATGATTTGTTTGAAGTAACTTGTTATTCTGTAAAGGTTGTAAAGTTGGAAGATTTATTTCCTAAATGTAAATGGGCTGTGGTAAAAAATATGTCAAATGAAGATTTTAAAACTCGTATTCAATCTGATAAGATTGATATATTATTTGATATGTCTGCACATACTGGTGATAATCGATTAGATACTTTTGTATTAAAGCCCGCGCCAATTCAAATTAGTTATTGTGGGTATCCTAATTCGAGTGGTATTCGATCAATGGATTATCGTATTACAGATAAATTTTGTGACAGTGATAAAAGTCAAAAATATTATCAGGAACGTTTTATTTTCATGGACCGTTGTTTTTTGGCATATACACCAAGTATGGGAATTAAAGACATTCCAGAAATTGTTACTGAACAACCTTGTACAAAGAATGGGTGGATTACATTTGGTACATTTAATAGATACAACAAGGTTAATGATATGGTGATTGGAGTGTGGGAGAAAATTTTACAACAGGCACCGAATGCAAGGTTTATGATTAAAACAAAAGAGTTTTTAACTCCTAAATTAAGGGGTCAATTCCTAAATGCATTCAAGGATAAATCTGTGTTAGATAGAGTTATTATTATGCCATATTCTGATACTTATTCCGAACATTTACCAGATTACAATAAAATGGATATTGCAGTTGATACATTCCCATATTCTGGTACAACAACAAGTTGTGAAAGTTTAATGATGGGTGTCCCCATTCTTACGTTATTTGATAATGTACGTCATTACCATTCTCAAAATGTGACAACTAGTTTAATGAAAAATAGTGGTTTACCAGAATATGTAACTTATTCACAAGAAGAGTATATTAGTAAAGCAGTTTGGTTTGCAAATAATATAGACAAATTACAGGGTCTTAAACAACGTGTTAGAAAATGTTTTGTAAATGGTCCTATTTGTGATTATACAGGATTTACTGATGAATTTGAAAATAAATTAATTGATATTTACAAATCTCATAAATGGTAAATTAAATGAGTGAATTAACTAAATAAATTAGAATAAATAATTTATTTAGATATAGTATTATAATGTATAATATAATTAATTATTTTTATAAAACATCACCACCAAAAATCCCAGAACTACCAAAAATTCCAGATCCACCAAAAGCACCAACTCAAAAAATTGAACAACAAGAGTCACGATCAAGAAATAAAAATGCAAATACCGTTTATGTTGTTCTTCACAAAAACACACGTGATCCATTAGGTGTATTTGACAACTTTGAACTAGCAAAGGTAAATGGTGAAAAATCCACTCATCATAACTGTATAATTATTCCATTCAAACTTAATGACCCTTGTAAATATTTGTTTAACCCGGTATTCGAAAACAAATAAGGTATTCGAAAACAAATAAGGTATTCGAAAACAAATAACTAATGACTGTACTATATAATTCTCGATCTAGTTCTCGATCTAGTTCTCGATCTAGTTCTCGTTCTCGTTCTCGATCTAGTTCTCGATCTAGTTCTCGATCTAGTTCTCGTTCTCGTTCTCGTTCTCGTTCTCGTTCTCGTTCTCGTTCTCGTTCTCGTTCTCGTTCTCGTTCTCGTTCTCGTTCTCGTTCTCGTTCTCGTTCTCGATTTGCAAATCATTTAAGAAAAAACTAAAAATTTATCCTTTTAAATAAACACAAACATAAATATAAAAAATATGTTTATTGGTTTAGAATATTATACTAATAAAAAATCTACTATTCGTACCTTTAAAACATTTGATGATTTTTCATTGTATAAACAGCAAAATTGTGTATTGTGTTGTAATGATTTTAAGGGGGACGTGTTTATTTTACCTTGTAAACATATTTTTGATTTACAATGTTTTATGACTTATGTGAAATTTAATTATTTAGAAAAAAATTATAGTTGTAGTGATAATAGTAGTGATAAGGGCAGTGATAGTGGTGATAAGGGCAGTGATAGTGGTGACAGTGATAGTCGGTTCGCTATCTTATGTCCGATATGTAAAGTAAGTAAAGTAGAAAGTAATACTTTGGATTTATTTAAAAAGTATAAACTAATTTTAGATTTTCGTTTGTGTTTAGTGAAGAAATACAATATACTAAAACAGCTAGCATACGATCGAGACAATACAAGCAAAAAATACACTGATTAAAAAATACACCCGTCATACCCCACCCGTCATACCCCACCCGTCATACCCCACCCGTCATACCCCACCAGTCATACCAACACCGCACCACCACCGCACCACCACCGCTTAATAATTTAACATATATGACAGTCTTGTTAAATCATTTGTTAAGATGTTTATTTTATTTAAAACATACTTAAATAAAACAATTAACCTTTTATCGTTACGTAACAAATATTAAAAACAAATAAAGATTAATTAGTATAAACATTATAATTAGGTAATTCGATCATACAGTTAAATTTATCGTTACATAAATTATTGATAGTACCATCGTTTTTTAATTTATGAAATGTAGTTAACGTATTGTTAAAATAATCAAATTCTGTTGTAGGTGGGTCAAAACAGGTTCCGTGTTTTTCAAATTCATGTTTCCAAAATGTATCTGATTTACCACTGCAACTATTCCAATGTTTATTTAAGTCATCTAATATAGGTCTAATAATAGATAAATTAAATTTTTGATTTGTGCAAAATTGTGGATAACCACCATTGATATAATCTGGCCATAAACCATGAATAGAAAAATCATTGTATTTACTACATCTTTGTAATGAAAGATAATAAACTAACGAAGAAAAAATAAAATTATCCATTTTAATACAATGTAATGTCCATGAAAACAAAATTATTTTTAAATTGTTTTAATACAATGTAATGTACATTTTTATAATGTTTTCTTGAAAAATAAACTTTTAGGAAAAGTCTTCAGGATTATTCCTAACATTTTGTCTAATATTTTGTATTTGAGCTTTTGATAATATATAACCTTCATTCTTAGAATGTTGAATAACATTAGCTATTTTTCTATTTATATCAAGTAAACGTATAAATTCTTTTGTATAATCGTTAAAATAATTTAAAAACTCATTACTTTTATTATATTTAGAATTCAATATTTTATACCAATTTAAAGTTGATATATCTATAGATGAATTGTTTAGAATTTTGGTGTCTTTTAATTTATGTAATAATAAAAATAATTCGTGATATTCATTATTATATGCACCAAATAATTTTTTAATAAAGTTTTTTAATATTATATTTTTGTTGTTCATACATATATTTCTTATAAATTTATTTGTTTTACAATAATTTTTTACATCATTTAATGTGCGTAAATTGTATACTATTTCTAAAATTATATCTTGATTTTGCATTTACTATAAACTTTTAAAAAAGTTTTAACAAAAATTAGTAAAATAATATAAAAAATTATAAAAAATATTCATTTTTAAACATATATTTCTTATGGTGTATGACGTGGTTAAATTTATACCCTGAAAAATAAATTTTTAATTTAAATTGTAATCTAAAAGTACACCGGAAGTACTTGATTTATAACCACGTATTACTAATTCCCCAGTGTCAATTTTTAAATGACAACTTTTACATAAGCTAACTAAATTATAAATTTTATTTTTATGAAAATGTTTGTCATTTACAAAGCCAGATTCGTCACAATTCTTTTGTTCATTAATATGGTGAGTATCCAATGGGACTTGACCACGTTTTGGTTTATATCCGCACACTTGACATTCGTTTGTTATTTTTTTGTTATTATATCTACTACGTTTTGTATCTATAATATTTGTATTATTTGAAATTATGTAATTTCTTATGTTAAATGCTAAATCAATAAAAGTAGAATCTTGAATAATTGATTTACATACTTCTAAACCATATAAATCACTACCTGATCCTGGTTTAAGACATCTTTCAAAAATAATGGTAGATTCTCTTGTTTCAACACTAAGATGACATACATTTATTCTTGATTCTGATGATATTTGTGGAATTTTTGGTAAATCGTGTAAATGTGTAGTAAAAAAGAATTTTGTGTCTTTATTGATCAAATTTAATAATGTAGATACTACTATTGCACAACTACTGTTTACTTCTGTACCTCTACAAAGTTCATCTGATAAAACCAAAGTATTTTTTCCTGCACAATGTAATATCCGTTTTAATCCACACATTTCACTTGTAAAACTACTTTTGTTTGCAAAAAGATTATCCGCTAAATCTACTTGTGATATAATAGTGTGAAATGGTGCATAATTAAAACTTTTACATGGAGTATACAATCCAGATTGAGCTAAGATAAGACATACTCCAATAGATCTTAATAAACTGGACTTACCACTACTATTTAATCCATATACTAACATACCCAATGAGTCTTTTGTTAATGTAATGTCATTAGGTATATATTCTGTATCATTATTTATTAATTCTATAATAGGATGACGTAATTGTTTAGCAATAAAAAATGATTCGTCATTATCATCTACATTTGGTCTACAATAATTATTTCGTTTAGCGCATTTCATATTACTTAACGATACGTCTATTATAGCAACAAATTGTGATAATTCTGTAAAAACATTGTAATATTTATTTGAATAACTTTGTAATTTATTTATATAATGTAATTTTACTTTTTTTACAAGTAATTCTCTTGTTGCAATTAAACGGTTAGATAATTTTGTTAAATCATCTGTATAAAATTTACACATATTACTTGTAGATTTCATTGTAAAATTTTCATCCTTACAATCCTTTAACAATTTTTGATAACGTATTTTTGTACATGTAAAAAAATAACCATCGTTATCAGTAAATCCTAATTTTACCATCTGTAAAGTACCTTGCTTAACCGTCTTCGGTAAAGTACCTTGCTTAACCGTCTTCGGTAAAGTACCTTGCTTAACCGTCTTCGGTAAAGTACCTTGCTTAACCGTCTTCGGTAAAGTACCTTGCTTAACCGTCTTCGGTAAAGTACCTTGCTTAACCGTACTCTTATTTTTCTCATTTAGTATATCATCAAAACTTTGTCTCGATGTTTCGATTGATGTTTCTAATAAATGTATATCTTGTTGAATTTTATCCAAATCAGAAAAAATACTATTATTAAAAAAGTTGACAAATTCTTCCTTTGATGTATTTAACCCGATGCGTTTCATTTCTGTTAAATTAAATGAAACTTTGTAATCAGATATATATTCAGCAAATGATATCAATATGTTATCTTTAGGAATCGTTGATTTTAAATATTTAGTATCTGCTAATGTATCAAATAAATTCATTATATTTATATATGTATTATGTAATCGTTCAAATTCATAAGGATGTAATTCCTCTAAACCCATTTTTCTATGTAATCTATCAAAATCGGTTATGTTATTCAAATGTGTTTCAATCTTCTTTACATCAAAATTATTCATTAATTCTTCAGTCAAGTTATATCTAAAATTTATTGTTGAAGGATTACGAAAAGGTTTTGTTAATGTTTGTTTTAAATGTCTTCGGCCTATAGAAGTTATTGTATAATTAACAACATCAAAAATACTAGATATCTTATGATTTGTTGTTGTTGTTATATGTTGAGGTAATATATTGAGTTGATGTATAGTATTTAACTCTAATGTTAAATTTAAAGATTCCTTTACAATTTTTGGAATTGCTAAATTGGTAGTGTATTTTATATCGTGAGCTGCCATAAAATCAATCAAATACATAAAATTAATAGTTGATAACGGTTTGTCAAGTAATGATAGATATTCTAATGGGTCAATTAAACCAAAGTTTATATGTTTATAAATTTTCTTAAAATATTCTGTTTGGATATTACGTTTACTGTAGTTGATATTGGCTCCAATGACATTTAATTTATATGTAATATTCATTTCTTGAAAGAATTTTTTCAATGTATTTGTGTAATCAAAACCACTTTCTGAAATAATATATGATCTAATTTCCTTTGTATTATATCTTGATAAAATTTTATTAACATCATCTAAGCATAATCTAAATTCATTTGATTTGAATTCTATTACATTTTCATTAATTTCTATTGTATTTGTTGTATTATTTAAACTACATACGGAATATAATAATACTCCATTACGATTTGTTTTGGGATTTGGATCGATTATTTCAAAAAATATATTTAAAAAATAAAATTCAGTGTCAAGATAAGTTTCAAAATCACTACCTTTAAGACAAGGTGAATGTACTGCTACTACACCTCTTTTAACTAATTTACCCTTACGTTCACTACTAGTCTCTAGTTGGTCTACTATAACAACTGTATAATTGTTTTCTAATAAAGGTGTTAAATATTTTGGTAAATAAGGAATTCCAAAACCACAAAAATCAGGAAATGCTCTACTACTTCCTTCTTCTAATCTTCGAGATTTATTTTTATTGGAAAAATCACATCTAATAATTTCTGCTATAATATTGGCATTACCTATTGTTTCATTTTTATTTTCTATACGATAAACTTCGTAAAAACTTCCACAAGCATAAAATACACAAGTACGTTCTCCATATTCTTGAATACTGTTATTGTAAATTTCAAAATACTCGTCAATCATATCGTGAGGCATCTAATAGTTAAATTAATTTGTTTTTAAATTAATTTAAAATTACATTAGATTTGGTGACGAATGAATTGCAACAATTTCTTTAGTATTCGTGAATTTTATATTTTCTACAATAATTACAGTATATGTTTTTTCTACTAGTTTTGGAATATCTACATAAAATTGTGATCGTTTAATGTTATTGTATGTATGATTTGTTTTATTTTTATCCAGAAATCTAACTTGGAATACATCTGATGCGATTTCAAAAAAAATACAAGTTTTTTTCCCATATATATTTAAACAATATTCGTCAAAAATATTATTAGAATCCTCATTATGTTTGTGTACGTATTTTTCCTTTACGTATTTTTCTTGTTTTGAATTGATAATAGTACGGTTTATGTCAATACTATAATCTTTTGAATTATTTAAACTATATTGTATAGTTTCCATAATAATGATTAGTAAAATTATATATCAGATTAAACAAATTAAATTTAGTTTTTTTATAAATGCCTAATTTTAAATGCCTAATTTTAAATGCCTAATTTTAAATGCTAATTTTAAATGCTAATTATAAATGCTAATTATAAATGCTAATTATAAATGCTAATTATAAATGCTAATTATAAATGCTAATTTTAAATGCTAATTATAAATGCTAATTTTTTTATAAATGCTAATTTTTTTTTATTTACGTATAATATAAATAAATATGGAATACATAAGTCAAGCTGAAAAATTTGTTGAAAAACAATTATCTTATCCATTATCAAATCCTTATATTATGGCAGTTTTAAAAATAACATTGGCTCTTTATGCAGCTCAAATTTCACCTAAAGCTCCAGAATATTTGCAAAATTTGTTTAAAAATACATTTGTTAAATTGTTTTTGATTGCCTTAATAGTTTATTTAAGCGAAAAAGATTTGCAATTAGCAGTCTTGATTGCCATAATTTATGTATTTGGTATGAATCTATTATCTGGTAGAGGATTTTTTGAATCGTTTTCAAATTATTCATCCGATTACAAACCATCTGGAAATTCAAAATTGTTAGAACCACAAACTGCATTGTATCCTGGTTGTGAAAGTGTCACAATGGATGACTTGATTAAAATATTTGAGGGTGATCGTTCTAAATTTGCAAATGCTGTGCAATATTCATTCCAAGAATTAATGCTGCGAACAAAAACTAAAGATTCAAAAGAACTATTAATGAAAATTGCTTATGCAGCTGGATTACCTTATAATTTATCATTTGATAAGCCAGAAACTGCACCATATATTGCAACTTTGTTGGTAAATTATGGATTTAATGTAAAAGATAAATGTCAACCACCGCAATAAATTAATTTAAAAAAAAAATGAAAATGTATTATTACACTTTCATTAATACAAATGTATACCGGATATTGGTTTACAAATAATAATTATAAAAGGGGAGATATTGTATTTGTAAACGAATTGTTAGAATACTATATATGTATAAAACCTCATAAATCAAATAATTTAACATTTCCTAATAAAATTGATATGTATTGGGTATCAATTTCATCTGCTTTTCTAGATGATTTGATAAAAAATACTTGTAACTATACTAATTACAATTTTACAAAAGACAACCAAAATGAACAAGAAGACAACCAAAATGAACAAGAAGACAACCAAGAAGACAACCAAGAAGACGACCAAGAAGACAACCAAAATGACCAAGAAGACAACCAAAATGACAACCAAAATGAAAAAAATGATGTTATTAAACTAAAACCAATTAAAACGAATACTATTTTAAAAATTATTACAGCAAATTTAAATAATCACGACGATGACGTTGATGAAGTTGACGTTGATGACGAAGTTGATGAAGTTGATGAAGTTGACGTTGTTGATGAAGTTGATGAATTTGCACCCGTTACTTCCACCTTACCGATGAAATTTCGGCAAGGTATTATAAAGGCAACAAAGGCAACAAAGGCAGCAAAGGCGTTATCGGATGATGGAAAATGTACAGATTATATAGAAAATCAAAAACAAAATGATTTAAAAAAGCGCTTGAGATGTATAGAAGATGATTTACAAAATCATAAACGACAAAAATTAGATAATGACGAAGAAATATCTAGTTTACGTGACCGTTTGTTATTAATGAATACGGACTTGAATACAAAATCGTTTATAATAGATAAATACGACAATACTTCAAAAATGTATGGTAGTGATTATTCAAAGGGAATGAATTGGATCAAGACAGTTAGTAAGATTCCATATGGAAAATATAAATCTATGCCTGTAACAAAAGATGATTCACAAGAGAAGATTAAAGATTTTTTTGATCTAGTAAAACAAAAATTAGACAAAAATATTTATGGATTAGAAGAAGTTAAACAAGAAATGATGGAATTTGTTGCTAAAAAAATAACAAATCCTAATAGTCGAGGGCACGTTTTAGCTCTTTATGGCAATGCAGGTGTCGGAAAAACTAAGCTCATAAGATCTTTAGCTGATGCCTTGGAGTTGCCTTTTTATCAAATTAATTTTGGTGGTCTTAATGATGTATCTGTTTTAACAGGGCATAGTGAAACATATGTCGGATCTAAACCTGGTAAAATAGCAGAAATTTTCACAAATTCTGAATATATGAATCCAATAATTTATTTAGATGAACTAGATAAAATTAGTGAAAATAAAGCAACTGAAATTTTTGGTACATTAACTCATTTACTCGATGAAGAACAAAATACAGAATTTCAAGATAATTATCTTTCTAGTATTACTTTAGACTTATCAAAAGTCTTTTTTGTTTTAGCTTTTAATGATATTACAAAAATAGATGATATTGTAGCTGATAGATTGAAAATTATATATATAGATCCTCCTAATTTGCAAGATAAATTAATAATTTGTCAAGATAAAATTATCCCTGAAATTTTAAATTCTGTAAAGCTAAAGGATGATTTTAATATTGTTATTGATAAAGAAGTTATAGAATATATTATTTCTAACAAAACAACAAAAGAAAGTGGCGTTAGGCAATTACGAAAAAATATTGAAAAAATAATTAATAGACTTAATTATGACATTTTAATTGGGAATTTTGACAAATTAAAACGAGAAAACAATGATAAAAATATTATTATAACTAGAACATATACAGACGATGTTTTAAAATTAAAAACAGATGATACTAGTTATTTAAATATGTATCTGTAAAATTACTTGACTAATAACATATAAATTGCAACTATTATAAATAAAACTCCTATATAAGTATATCTTTGATCTTTTTGAATAATCATTGGTAAATATAATCTCCAAGGTATATCTTTTGGTTTTTTAAATAAATCATCTAATAATCCTATAACACTAGATGAAACATTTTTGTTAATTTCTTTTATAGATAAATTATATATACTTGTAGTTTTATTTTTATTATATTCTGTTTCTATAATATTTGCAGCTTCTTTATCTAATTCCTCTAATTCTTTTATTTTTTGCGAATTTGGTATAAATGGATTGGTCGTAATTTCACTACGTTCCTGTTTTAATATAGGAACTGCATTTGATATATTTGCAATTTGATTTAATGACATATTTACTATATATTAATAATATAAATTAAATATTATTAAAATTTTAATTTAATTATCATCATCGTCATCGTAAATTTCATTACCTTCTATTTTAATAGATGTTAATTCTGGTAAAGAATTTTGTACAGAATTTTGATAACTAGTAGAATTGACACCATTTGAAGAAACATCTACGTTATTTATAGGTATAATAATGTTGGAGATACTAGGGGTACCTTGCCCACTTACGTACTCTGCGTTAATATTACCTTGCCCACTTACGTACTCTGCGTTAATATTACCTTGCCCACTTACGTACTCTGCGTTAATATTACCTTGTCCACTTACGTACTCTGCGTTAAGGTTACCTTGCCCTTGGTGAATAACATTATTATAGTAAGATAACGTCTCGTAATGATTATTTTGTAAAAATGATTCGAAGTAAATCAATTTTTGTGAAATGTCTTTAACTGTTGTATTAATTTTTAATATTACAATATCTATTTGTGAAACAATATTTGGATCATTTTGATATGTAAATTTTAAATTTTCAACACCACACCTTGCTAATTCCATTTCGTGAATAATAAGATTTATATTTTCACAAGCCTTGATGTATTCGTCAGATTGACAAAAATTTTTATTCATATGTTTTGAATTAAGTATATGATATAGAATTTCTACACATTCTGTTATAACACTATTAATTTCAAATATTGCTTGACGTCTAGAATCATTTGATACAAATCTTTTTACAGATTGATAAAATACGTCATTTTCTAAAGAAATTATACCATCATAACTTCTTGCAATTCTACCGTTTTTTTGAATCTTACTAATGATTTTAAGATTTATTAATAACTTATCTGGAATCATATATACTATACAAATAGAAATTACTTTTTGATAAAATGCGAAATATTGGCAAAATATTAAAATTAATATTTACAACATTTATATTGATATGAAATTTCACCACCAGTTGGTCTAGTCAAATGAACCTTACTTATTACTTCATTTTCATTACAACTAACATCGTGTTTCTCAAGATATATACTATTACCACCACCCCAGTCATTTGCTGGTGTAGTTACATCCCTACAAGTTAATGGTTTATTAGATTTTTTACATGTATAATCATAGCGTATTTCGTTTTCTTTTGGTCTAACTAAACGGAATTGTGATAATACAGAATCACTACCGCAATCAATATTGTGTCTATCAAGATATATACTGTTACCACCACCCCAATCATTTGCTCCAGTATCTTTATTAGTTGCTGAACCTAAATCACCACTTGAACAAGTTATTTCGTATTTCATTTTACCCGTACCGTCTCTTGCTAAATGAAAACGTTTAATAGCATTATCTTTACAATTAACGTGTTGTCTATCAAGATAAATAGTATTTCCACCACCTTCATCGTCGAAATTAGTATCACTTGACCCAATTACTTTAAAAACTGAAGTACTACTAGTACCTGAAGCACCTGAAGTACCTGAAGCACCTGAAGTACCAGAAGCAGTTTTACCTGAAGCACCTGAATCAGTTTTACCTGAAGTACCTGAATCAGTTTTAGAATCACCTGAATCAGTTTTAGAATCACCTGAATCAGTTTCAGTTTCAGAACTTGAACTTAGATATATACCAGCTCCGATACTACTACTGATGCATATTATTATTAATATTATTATTATTATAGTTATAGTTTCCATTATTATATAATATAATAAAGAAATAAAATTATTTTGTACTATATGTAATTGAAAAAATTAATTTTGTACTATATAGTAATGGAAAAAGAGTATTTGATAATAGATAATCACGTTGGTAAAAACGGCGATATAACAGAATTTAAAGAATGTGATGGAAAAATATTAATAAAACAATTTTCTGGTTTAAACACTGATAATTTTATTATAAAAAAATTTAACGGTAAACGTTTAGAGTTTTCATTTTTTAAATTAAATGGCGTGTATTATATTAATATAAACGGATGTCACATAATAGATTATAAGCATTTTATAGATATTCAGCATATATCAAAAGATGAATCAAATGTTAAAATAAAAAATAGATCAATAGGGGATATGATATTAATTGATTGCGATGTAGATATTGTTCACAAGTCATTAACTGTAATGTCTGATTGGATGAAATCTAAACAAAATACATTTAATGATTTTATGTATTATATATTTCATTAAGCAAGTACATAAAATTCAAAATATAAAATTCAAAATATATAAAATTCAAAATATAAAATTCAAAATATAAAATTCAAAATATAAAATTCAAAATATAAAATTCAAAATATAAAATTCAAAATTCAAAATATAAAATAAACAAATAAAGCTAGAATTATTATAGAAAACTGAAATGTATATAGCGTTTTTCTATAACCTTCGTCGTCATAACCTATTCCATATAATCTAGGTTTTCCATTTGGTTTAAATAAGATATTAGGTTTTATAATATACAATATGATAATAATACTTAATAAGTATGGTATTTGTCGAGATACTTGTTCAGATAATTTAAACATATATCTTGATTATTATTATTATTTATATAGAAATTAATTTTACTTTAAAAAGTTTATTTTAAATAAAAATTTTTAAAAAACAAGTATATATATATTATGGAACAAGTATCTCGACAAATAGAAAGTGGACAAAGTGAAAGTGGACAAATACAAAGTGGACAAAGTGAAAGTGGACAAAGTGAAAGTGGACAAATACAAAGTGGACAAAGTGAAAGTGGACAAATACAAAGTGGACAAATACAAAGTAAAACGGACGAGTGTGTAAAGAATATTTGAAAATAAGATATATCCATTTATAGATGAAATGGTTGATGTGTTTTATACTGAAAATTGTAATTCAATGATAAAACAAGCTATTGAAACAGAAAGTGATAAAAAAACGTTTTTAATGTTTGTAATGATGTATTTTGGAATACATCTTAAATTAGAAAATGAAAATGATGAAACAAAGAAACATCAAATAAAAATTCTGTTAACAGATTATATTCGTGATCCGGAAAAAAGAAGGTGTTGTATTGAAATGTTTGAAACTAAATTTAATAATTCATTTTTACAATCTAGTTCTAAAGATAATAAAAAATTGTTAATTAAAGATAATAAAATTGTTTAAAGATAATTAAATGAATTTGCCAAACAAACCTGGGTTATTACGAAGATTGGCATATGGTGAATATATAAGAAGGATTCATTTTAATACGAGTAGATTACCGGTTCTGCAAGGTAGAAATATATATATGGAACCGGAAACATATGAAGAATTATCTGAATTAGAAAATGTTGAAAAGGGGTTATCGTTGGAAGATTTATTAGTCAATACTAAAATTGAAATGCAAAATTTATTATTTTTTTGTGCAATATGCCAAGATATACAAGCAGATATACTAGCAGAAACAAAAATATCAAGGGTTTTAATATGTCATCATAAATTCCATATTGGATGTATAGAATTTTGGTTATCAAAAAATAAAACTTGTCCAATTTGTAGATATGATATTAGTTGTAAAAATTAAAAATTAAAAATGTTATAGGTTGATTTAGATTGATGTTATAGGTTGATTTAGATTGATGTTATAGGTTGATTTAGATTGATTGTGTATTTAGATTAATTTTGATAAAGAGGAATAATAATAATATTTTTTTTATATATATATTCTAATAATGATTAATATGAATGTTAAAGATAATGTACCGGTATTTCATCAAGAAATTTTTGAAACACCTAGTTCAGATTTACCTCTTGAAAATAGAACATTGCAGTCTATTAGGCAACAAAGAGGTCAAAGATTAACAAAAGAAAAAGTCTCGGATCTTGTTTCTCCGGGTTCTTTTGATTTAAATACAAATGAAAACCAAGTTTCAGGAAGTAATACTAGATTTTTATTTAAAAATCTATATGGAGAAACTTTATTAACGTTTTTATTTTTTTCTAAGCATAATATAGAAAATATTCAAAATGTTGTTAAATTCATTGTTTATAGAGAAATGGGATATGTAATTGATAATCAATCTACTACAGAATTACTGATTATTATGAGGGCTATTTTCCTTGAATATAGTTTTCATCCAAAATTGATAACTGAAAATATGTCACAAGAAGAACGTCAATCTTTATTAAAAAAATATACACAAGAAGTATATCGTTTAAATACAATCCTAATTAATCAAATCGTTCCTAAAATAGTTTCTCAGATACAACAGTATGTAGACTATTTACGAGATGCTAGTCAACAACCTTATCAGATGAATACCCCTAAAAATGATAGTGTACAAGGACAAAAAGAATATAGAAGTACTACACAAGTATTTTTAGGTGGTGATTTTTAAATGGTTAATTATAAAAAATTGAAAACATTTTTATTTAAAAAAAATAAATAAAAAAAGATGATTACTTTAGAACAAAAAGAAATTAGAAATAAAAGAGCAAGAGAATATTATCATAAAAACAAAGAAATAACAAAATCAAAAAACAATGAACGTTCTAAGCAATATTATAAAGAAAATCGTCAAGATATTTTAGAACGTTTATCTAATTGCAAGGAACGCTTACACGAATATAATAAAGAATATTATCAAAAAAATAAGGATAAACTATTAGAACGCTCAAAGAAAAAGGTATTAACTCCGGAAGAAATACAAAGACGTAAAGAATATATGAAAGAATATCGTAAAAAACTAAAGGAAAATATTACTCCAGAAGAAATAGAACGACGCAAAGAATATATGAAAAATTATAAACAAAAACAACTACAAAATAACAAAAATAACAAAAATAACAAAAATAACAAAAATGTAAATGACGTTAACGACAAAAATAACAAAAATGTAAATGACGTTAACGACGTACGACAATGTACAATAAATTTACAATGATCGAATTTTAGTTGTATAATTATAAACTATGGTTTCTTTTCCTCTTTGAACTTCTTTATGTTCGGAAACTTTTGAAACTTGATACTTGAATGTTTTATGAGCAGATCCATTAGTTGTTTCCCTAACATGTACTTCTAATGAGAAACGTCCGGTTTTTTTATGGGTTCTATAATATTGTGAAAATGCTTTTTTAGCTGCACTTGCTGGTGTAGAACTAATATATCTACCACCATTTGTTTTTAGTTTACTTCCAGCTTTATAAAATGATTCTACTGTGAACGAACGATCTTGTTTATCCATTTATATTATATATAAATAAATAAATATAATATAAATAAATGTTTAAAATTACAAATTAATTTAGGTTATAACTTACCGATGACTAACCCGTTGGTTTGGTTTAAATTCGTGTAATTCATTTGTTAATAAATCAACTTTGTCTTTTAATTCATTTGTTAATAAATTAACTTTGTCTTTTAATTCTTTTATACATTCAAGTAATACTACAGACATTTTTTGATAATCTAATGAATAATATCCTCCTACAGGGCATCTTAATAATTCTGAAAAATCTTGAACGAAATCTTGCGCGATAAATCCAATATAAGGTGTCATAGAATCGTCATTTATGTAATTGTATTTTACAGTTCTTAAATTATCTATTTTATCCAACATTTTTTCTGATATATTTTTAAATTCAGTTATATTTGTTTTTAAACGTATATCTGATGAACTTGTAACAGTTCCTCCTATATATACGTCTTTTGAAATACTAGCTCCGCCTAATACAGTTAAAGATCCTCCGGTACCTACACCAATAGAATTTTGTGTAGAATTTACAATTATATTTTTAGATAGAATATTTTGGGTTACTGTTAAAGAATCTCCTATATATACGTTTTTACTAATACTAGACCCACCAAATACAGTTAAAGATCCACCTGTACCTACACCTATAGAATTTTGTGTAGAATTTATAGAGATATTCTTTGCATTAATATTATTTGTAACATTAAGACTTTCACCTATATATACATTTTTACCAATACTAGCACCACCATCTGTTAATATACTACCACCATTTGTTACTGAAACTGCATCTGTTGGACATTGAATAGTTATACCTCCATATGTTAATAATGATCCGGTACTCGAATTTATAGATTCATCTGTTGCTGTTAAAGTTAAATATGCAAAAGTACTTCCTGTACCAGTTCCACCAGAAATTAAACCGTCAACGTGTAAATCAGAATTGATATGTACAGTGCCATTTACATCTAATGTATATCCAGGATTTACAATATTAATACCGACATTACCGTTTGTTGTATATAAATTACCTATTGTATTAGAATTATGTATAGCTAATAAACTTTGATTACATCTTGTTTTCCCATTAACGTCTAATGTATATCCTGGATTTGTAGTATTTATACCTACATTTCCAGATGTAGATCCAATATAAATACTTGATATATCGTTATCGTTATCGTTATCGTTATCAAATTTACATATATTTAAATCATTATTGTATTGCAAGTAACTTTTACCATTATCTGATGCAATTAAAACGGTTCTTGCTCCATTAGATCCTATTAAATCATTTTTAGCATTACCAGTACTATTTCCTATATACAGAATACCAGTACTATTTCCTATATACAGAATACCAGTACATCTCATACTTCCATTAACGTCTAAAGTGTATCCTGGATTACTTGTACCTATTCCAATGTTACCTGAACTATTAATACGCATACGTTCTAAATTATTGGTTATAAAACGTAAATTTCCGTCGTTTTCTCCAGGAGATATTTCTGCTAAAATTTTGGTTGTTTGAGCAACATCTATAACACCACCTAATGATCCCCAGTTGCCAGATGCACCATAACCTTCAAATTGACTTGTTGATATATTATATCTTATATATCCTGTTTGTGCTGGAGTAGGACGAGTTTCTGTTGAGCCATATGGGATTTGTAAAATTGGCCCACCTATATATAAACTTTTACCTATACTTGCACCACCAGCAGTAAGAAAACTTCCTCCATTGGTAATTGAAACGGCATCGGTTTCGCATTGAATTGTAATACCACCATAGGTAACAAGAGAACCTGTGCTCAAATTAATAGATTCATCTGTTGCACTTAAAGTTAAATAAGCAAATTCAGAAGTACCTCCTGCACCAGAAATTGTTCCTCCGCCAGCTAAAGTAAGAACTCCTCCTACGTATATATCTTTTTTAAATGCTGCACCTCCTAGAACTGTAAAAGCACCACCTATATTTTCATTAATAGAGTTTGTTGTGTTATATATAGTGACAGGTCCATTTAAATCTGTAGTTCCATCATAAGATGCAACTATTACATTTCCAAAATCAGAATTCCACAATCCAAATTTACCTGAACCAATTGAATTTACATTTTGACCAAATTTCCAAGAACTGTCGGTTGTAGTACTGGATGTAAAATTATTTTTAGAATAAAATACTATTTCACTTTTTGTACCATTTGTTTTTGGAGCAATTTGTATTTGTGATTCGTCTGTTCTTGATAAAATTGCACCATTTATACCCATACCTCCATATACGACTAAACTAGCATCTTGGGAACTTGTTGCAGCTGTAGTGTCTATAATTGTTATTTTACCACCAACATATACATCTTTTCCAAATGCAGCTCCACCAGCAACGCTAATTCCTCCACCAGATGTATGACTTGATGCGTTTACAGTTGTAGAAATACCTATACCACCGCTTAAAAAAATAGCACCTGATGTATAACTAGTACTTGTTTGTGTACTATCAAAATTAATATTACCAGTTGCACTATTTAAACTAATAGTACCATCTACATATAAATTACCTTGGATACCTATACCACCAATAATTTGAACGGCTCCGGTAGATGCATTATTACTTTCTGTAGTACTAGTTATTAAGAGGTCATTTGTAAAAGATGACCTGGAATTATTTATTGTAAGTCTACTAGTTATACCGTCTGGTATAAAACTTACTGTTCCATTTTGTAATATTTGCATTTTTAAAGAATCATTACCTGTATATATATTAACATTACCATTAGCTACATTTCCACTATACAAATGAATTTGTCCAGGATTTATTCCGTGGTTATTCCCATATAACAATATTCTACTACCAGTATTATTTGATAAATTAAAACTACTAGAAAATCCAAGATAACCATCACTTGTTCCAATGGTTGTATTTACCCCTATATAACCATTTTTAACAATAGATAATGTAGATGACATATTTGAAGTTGATGTAAATCCAACACCTAGTTTTGTACCTACAAGCACATTTCCAGTATCAGTACTATTTATAAAAGTATAACTACCACGACTATTAGAATTTACAAACATATTTCCAAAAGCAGAATTAATGTTAACATTATTTTCTTGGTCTAATGCAATAACATTTGCTCTAGAAGTTCCAGTAATATCTAACCATTTTAAATACTTGTTATTATCAATAGTTAAATTATCTTTAAAATTATATGAAGAATTTGACATTATTATAATAATGATTTAAAAAAAGTTTGGTCAAAAAACTTGAAAGACTTGAAAAATAAAGACTTTTTAAGACTTTTTTAAGACTTTTTTAAGACTTGAAAATACAAATAATTAAAATATATAATTAAAATATATAATTATATATATGTGTTATGATTTAAATACCAGTGTAAATTCTAGTATTATAGGTATGATATCTAGTTTTATTTTATACAATCATAATTTTAATCAAAATAAACTTTATAGAAAAGTTTTTAAAGTTCTAGCATTATTCTTTGCATTTGTAACATTAATGCAAATATATGATGTAATATTTTGGAAAAGTTTAAACCAAAACAGTGGAAAAACAAATATCAATTTTATATTTACAAAAATCGCAATGATTACAAATCATTTACAACCAATTGTATTAGCTTATTTGATAAACACGATAATACCATTAAATAATTTGTCTAAATTTACAATATACGTTTATTCTATATTAATTTCTATATACAGTATTATGTCGTTTAATAAAATATCTTATACAATTGTAACGGAAGAGTCGTCTCCTAGTTTGTATTGGGAATGGAATAATATGGATAGGGGGTATATTGTATACGGTGTATTCTTATTAACACTTTGTGTTTTAAGTTTGCAATTGGTATATCCTATTAATATGTTTTTACTAATAATTAATCTTTTTACATTTTTCTTGTCTCGATATAAATATAAACAAAGTAATATTGGAAGATTTTGGTGTAATTTTGCAGCATATGTACCATTTGTATTATTAATATTTGAAATAACTTATTATTCTTAATTAAAGACGCGCGTGCTTTTTTATTAATATCATATATGCGCTTTATATTGATTATATATACAATGATTAAATTGTGCGTAAATTTTAATTTAAAAATTTGATTATTATATAATATAAATGTCTGAACGAATTTTTGAAATAAAAACGTTAAAAAGTGTAATTATTAAAAATTTATTCGAAGTAATAAAACCTTATATAAAGGAGACAAATATTTTAATTAACAAGGATTGTATAAAAGTATCTACTTTAGATACATCAAAGGTATCCTTAACTTATATTAAATTGGATGCAAATAAATTTGAAAGTTACAATTGTGAAAATCCAGTTGTGTTGGGTATTGATACAAATACATTTTTCAAGACAATCAAGTCTGCAAATAGGAGAGAGACTATTACTTTATACATGGATCGTAATGACCAAGATAAATTGGGTATAGAGTTGGCAGATCCATTTATGGGTAAAGTAAAGGATTATAAAATTCCTTTGTTAGCTTTAGATGACAAGGTTATTAATATATCCGAAATGATGTTTGATTATGTTATTAACATGCCTTCTGCTCAATTTCAACAGATTATAAAGGATATTCAATTGTTGGAAGGAAAGGTAGTAGAAATTAAGAGTATAGGTAAACAATTAATATTTAGTTGTGAGGATGGGTTGGCGGAATTTAAAACAGCTATTAGTGAAATAGATGACAAGTTAAATAAGGATCAAAAGGCATTGCTTCAACAAAATGGCGAAGATATTAGATCGATAAAATTTGAAAAAACAAATGATAAAATTGTTCAAGGTAAATTTAAATTAAGTCATTTAATGAATTTTATCAAAGCTTCACATTTGTGTGAAAATATGAATATTTTATTAACAAATGATAAACCCTTGATTTTGGAATATTTCGTTGCGGATCTTGGTATATTAAGATTCCTACTTATGTCTCACGTTGATAATTGACAAAATCAAACCATAAAAAGACATATTTTTCTAATTTTAAAATTTTTAAAAATAAAGATTAAAGATTAAAGATTAAAGATTAAAGATTAAAGATTAAAGATTAAAGATTAAAGATTAAAGATTAAAGATTAAAGATTAAAGATTAAAGATTAAAGATTAAAGATTAAA
>Ga0208554_1000044_pt1 | contig 23563 bp, 27 predicted proteins | sample Colrivmet1371B02_FD_187628 | JGI IMG/M metagenome (GOLD analysis project Ga0208554, IMG submission 187628) | Estuarine microbial communities from the Columbia River estuary - metaG 1371B-02 (SPAdes) (version 2) | ecosystem: Environmental > Aquatic > Marine > Intertidal zone > Estuary | place...
CTTGTTTACTACCATATTTTGACTTTTTATACCCAGAATCTACTATACTAACAAAACGATCTTCTTCGTTATCTCTGTGATCTTCTTTGTTATCTTTACCTTCTTTATCTCTGTGATCTTTACGATCTTTACCTTGTCGTATATTTTTCTTTTTTTTTGTATAAATAATCTTTTTATCATCCGAGCTTGAAAAAGTATCGGTATCGTCACTACCTTGCCGTCTATCGACAAAGGTATCATTCTTTTTCTCTACTATGATACGACTAGATTTTGTTCTATTCATAATTATTATATATAAATATATTTTTTATTGATTAAATATACATGTCTTTAACATTAATTAAAACAAATATATTTACAAAAATACCACTTTCTATTATACAATATTTATATGATTTAACAATGAACTTTTATAATGATGCAGATGAAATTATTCCAAATATATATTTAGGTAATCATAATTCTGCTTTAAATTTAAATTTTTTAAAAAAGAATGATATTAATGTTATTATTAATTGTACAAAAGATAAATCATTTATTACAGACGACGTCGATATACGACCCGAAATGTATAGAATTCCTGTAAATGATAGTTTATTAGAATGTGATTTTATAATTATGCAAGAACAATTAAAAAATATAGTTCCTTTACTTTTAAGGAAATATACAATAGAAAAAAAAAATATACTTGTACATTGTCATATGGGAAAACAAAGAAGTGCTATAGTTGTAGCAGCTTTGTTAAAGGTACTTTTAGATCATAATTACTTGTCTTTGGATGAAGTTCCCAAAAATATTACATCCAAAAAACAATTTAGTTATATATGTAATTATATTGTCAAAAAAAGACCACAATCTTTTACTTTTGGTTATAGAATTAATTTTAAACCTTCTTATTTTAGATTTTTTAATATCTGATAATTTTACTAAAAACATTTTATTAGTATAATAGTATAATATATGATCTTTTTTGGAATAGATTTATGCAAGTATTCTGATATTTTTGGTAAACCAAACACTGGTTTCCATAAATATAGAATTTTAAAAACTAAAAATTGGAACGGGATCGCTATTGTAGATGTTATAGCAACTATTTTTCTAAGTTTTATTCTAAAAGCCTTCTTTTTTAAAAAATGTAACTTATTGAATATTAATTTATATCTATTTATATTAGGTATTATTATTCATAAAATGTTTTGTGTAAAAACAGCTATATATATATTTTAAATTAAATTATCTTTTTTTATTTTATTTTATTATTATAATAAAATGCAAATAGCAATATATATATATGCTATATTATATATGGTTTTTGTAATGGGATATAAATTATCAAATATAGTACTAGTAGCCTCAATTGTATTTTTATCATATAAATTTATACCAGAATCTGTTTACAAACAAGTTTTAGAGCAAGTTCTAGAACATCCAACATTTAAAAAGATATATCCAGGATATGATAAATTATTAAATTTCCAATTTTTAATAGAAAATAAAGTATACTTGTCATATTATTTGGCTATACTAGGTATAATAATTTATATATTTTTAAGGGTACGAAGAGTTTATTTGGGTGTATCTAGTTTCTTTGGAGATGTATCTAGCGAATTAGGTCTTTTATGTAATAGTAGAACACGTTTTATCTTTCCACTTCTTATACCACTTTATAATCCTATCTTTTTAATTTGCTTCCTCTTACCATTAAGAATGTTGTTATATAGATTAGGTTCTATAAACTCAAATAGCAATGATCCAAATGAAATGGATAAAAAAGGTAACGAATACCTTTCAAAAGCATTTTATGTATATTATACTGTATCAGTTTTATATTTATATATTGTAATGTTTAGAGCTTGTAGAACAGAAGCTCCACCTGTACCTGTAACAGAAGCTCCACCTGTAACAGAAGAATTGTCTGTAACAGAAGCTCCACCTATAACAGCAACAGAAGCTACACCTTAAACACTTTGATTTCTGATATGTATATAAGCATAAATTAGATATATTTAAAAAGACAATTTTCCTTTATCATTTTAAATTTTATAATATGCGCCAATGTACTTCTTGGTATACCAGTTTCTTTTGAAGCAATAGTCAATGATTCCCATGTTTGTAAAGAATGTCCAGTTTCCGAATCGCATTTAGATACTTTTTTACAAGTTCTTTTTGATATTTTTAATCCAGACTCGTTATTTAAACTTAATCCTAAAATTCCAAATAAATGTGTTGCGTTTCTATTTTCAGTTATATGAACACGACCATTTGCAAATTTATCCATTAAATAATTTTGTATTTCTATTTTATTTTTATAATTAAGAGTATATTCAGAATTTTCTATTTTTTTATAATTAACAAATTCATCAAAAAAATCAGTGTATGAAATTCTATTTAAATAATTAATTTGACATTTATCTAATATAAATCTTTCATAATCAGTAATATTATCAGGGTCATTTATAGAAAACGTTAATGGTTTTAACTTAAATCCTCTCCATACATTTCTTCTAATATTATCATAAAATTCTACACCTGATTTAAATTTATCTTTTAAAAATGTATTTAATTTTTCCTTAATAGACTTTTCAATTGTATTTCTAGTATATATTCTAAAAGCTTTAGTTAATTCTTCTTTTGCTGTAAAAAATTGATCACCAATTTCACAACAATTTTCTAAAAATCCACTAAAATCATCAGGTCGAATTTGATTTGTATTTGTTTGCTGTACATTTTCTGTTGTTTCTAAATTGTCTATAATTTTACCTTGACATTTATCTCCTTTAAAATTTTGTAAAAAATCATTTATCTGTGGAATTGAATTTCGTGAATCTACAATCTTTACGACATTTTTAATTGTACTTTTTGCCAATTCTAGGTCTATGTTGAACCACTCTTGCATCTTATTTACTCTAAATTTATCAAGCATATGATGACATATTTTTTCAATTAAACTACAATCAATACATTTTATATAAAAAACAATTCCACCAGATTTATTAACATTACTGTAAAATTCTTCTCTGTTTATTAATTTTGTACTTTTACCAATTTTTAATAATGAATCGGGATTGTCAAGAATATCTTGATACAGATAAACATATTCGCCATCTTGTACATCAAAGCATCTTCTGTTAAGCATTTTATTACGTAAAGTTTTTTCTTTTGATAATTCTTTTTCTTTTTCTTTTAATAATCTTTGAGTATTCTCTATTTCTTCTTTAATAATTTTATTGTAAATATTTTCCAATTTAACATAATATTTACGAATTTCCTTTCCTTGTGATGTTTTAGCTATCATACATAAACTTTTGAAACAGTCGATATTCAACATTATTTCTTCACGGGCTATTTGACCTTTCTCCGAAGGGAGAATGGTTATTTTATAATCTTCATCTTTAGTAAAATTATTTTCAAGTGTTCTCTTTGCATTACCCTTATTTGCAAATCCAATCATTTTAAATACATTTTCCAAGTTAATTGGATAATCATTTGTTGGATGATAATTCATATAAATATACAAATTTGCTATATACCATTTTTGTTCTTTTTCAGTAAATTCTTCATTGAGATTTGTTACCATTTTAGATTGATATTCATTACTTAAATTTAATTTTATACTACTATTTTTAACCAATTCTGTAAAATTTATAGATTCAGGAGTTATCAAGTTTTCTTTTTTAATTAAAATATTCATTTTAATATTTATATTATGTATAATACTTTTATTTTTAAATAGAATTCTAAACGTGATTAAACAGATGGATAAAATACCCATTTGGTTGTTTTATCAATTTCAGACATATGTCCAACTATTTTTTTGAAAATATCGTCTTGTTGACGTAATTTATCATTACTTTTTAACAATGGAAAATATTTTGCAAATTCATGTAAATTTAATATTTGAAAGAATTTACAAAGTGTATAACTATAACTTAAAAAGTTTTTACGAGAAGGTGGCTTGTATTTCTCGTACGGATCTTGAATTTGCTGAAACATCTTTTTTATTTTTTCCTCAATTTCTTGTGTTAATGTAAATGGAGGTCTACCATTTAAACGATTAATAATACCAATCACATTATCATAATAATCATTTAAACTCAACTTTTTAAGATATCTTTTTACCTTTTCTTCAGTCAATGTATTTAGGTCATTGATTCTTTCCTTTCTAGCTTCTAATATTACTTTATCCAAAACATCTTGTGGAATCGCTCTCGCCTCTTTATTTTGAAATCTTCGTAACCAATCATCTAAATGTGATCGCTTATCATAAGTAAATTGTGGTCTATAATCATAATCTTGTTTTTCTTTATAGGATAGTTCATTTGCTTGTTCGATTGTATTTTTACAAATACCGCAAAGTGGACACACTGAATAACCATGTTCAATTTTTAATGATACATTACATTCTTGGCAAACTGTACATTCCCTTTTAATAGTCATTTTGGGTATTTTACTATCTGGTTCAAATTTTAATAAATATTCTTCAACTAAATCACATTTTTGCTCATTAATCTGATTTATTTCTAAACTAATTTCTTTACTTAATTCATTTAAATCTAATAATTCACTTTCACGATTTTCCAATTCTATATATTTTTGTATAATTTGTGTAGAGTCTAATAAATAATCAAATAAATTTATATCGTTTTCTAATTTATTTTTCTCATTATTTAAATTACGCAAAAGCTTTTTTGTTTTATCTTCTTTTTCATTTATTATACCTTTTTCTAAATTTGTAATATCATTTCTTATCTTTTGCAACCTTTTATCATGTATAGATAATTCATCTAAACGAATCTCGTGTTTATGTAAAATAGAATGTTGACTTTTTGATTTCTTTGTTTTCTGTGTAAATTTTTTCGAATACGTTGGTATACCTACGGTTTCCTTTTTCTTTCTCATAATGATATTATATATTAATTATGTTTAAATAAATTCTATTTTATATTTTTATATACTATCTTCTATAAATTTATGAAATTTTTAAACAATACTTTTTATAAATTAGTTTACGATTTAGCAGTTATGTCAAGTAATGTTTATACATATTTAAATCATTCTAAATGGATAGATCTACAAAATTATACAGTAAATGATATTACACTTGATAATAATACAGTTAAATCATTTCTTTTTTATAATAATGAAATGAATATTATTGCTTTTAAAGGAACTACAACTGCAATTGGTCTTCAGGAAGACGGATCTTTTATTAACAAAGAATATTCTAAACCTCATATCTTTTCAAGTTCTTATAATGATAAATTCAATGATAATTTATATTTTTCTTGTTGTTTTTATAAACAATCCCATTTATTTAATAGATCATTATGTGATTCGACAGACAATAATAATAATTGTTCTATAAATTGTTATAAGAATTCTACATCTTTTGATTTAAATTATATAAATCTTGCAAAGGATATTGTTGAAAAAGTAAAAGATACTATAGATTTTAATAATCTTATTTTTACCGGCCATTCATTAGGTGGTACAATAGCAACAATTATGGGTATTTTATACAACAAAACATCTATTGCATTCCAATCTCCTGGAGACAAACATTATTTAGATTTGATCGGTCTCCAAGCACATCAAAACACTTTTCATTTTGGTCATGACGCAGATCCTATATTTCTAGGAACTTGTGGAAATACATGTTGGACTTTTGGATATAATCTTTACACAAAATGCCATTCCGGTTTTACTTGCTCATATAACGCAAAAGAAAAATTAGGATATACAGAATCTATACTGAATCATCGTATAGATTATATTATAAAAAATATTATACCACATTGGGAAAATGATTTTCCTGAATGTGTTCAAAATAAAGATTGTTCTGATTGTGAAAAATGGGAGTTTATTTGAAGTTATCTAGATATCGTTAGATGAATCCTTTTTTTTAAAACGTTTCAATATTTTATTAAATGGATTTTTACTTTTAATACTACTTAAACTTTCCGGTATGCTTTTCACACTTTGTATACTTTTCATACTTTTAATACTACTATTATCTGAATCTATCTCTTTAGTTGGCGGCCCTTCTTCAAGTTGCAACATGTCATCGTTATCAGATCTAGAAAAATACGACCTTTGTGTTCCTTTATCCCCAGGTTGCCCTTGCTGTCCAGGTTGCCCTTGTAGTCCAGGTGGTCCAGGTTGCCCTTTATCCCCAGGTTGCCCTTTATCCCCAGGTTGCCCTTGTAGTCCAGGTTGCCCTTGCGGTCCAGGTTGCCCTTGCGGCCCAGGTTGCCCTTGTAGTCCAGGTGGTCCTTGTAGTCCAGGTGGTCCTTGCGGTCCAGGTTGCCCTTGCTGTCCAGGTTGCCCTTTATCCCCAGGTTGCCCTTTATCCCCAGGTTGCCCTTGCTGTCCAGGTTGCCCTTGTAGTCCAGGTTGCCCTTGTAGTCCAGGTGGTCCTTGTGGTCCAGGTGGTCCTTGCGGTCCAGGTTGCCCTTGTGGTCCAGGTGGCCCAGGTTGCCCTTGTGGTCCTTGTGGTCCAGGTGGTCCAGGTGGTCCATATTGTTCTCTATGTTGTACAAGTTGTTCTATAGGTTGTGCAGGTGGTTCTATAGGTTGTCCTTGTAGTCTTTGTGGTTCATATATACTACTACTACTGTTACTTGAACTGCTACTACTGTTACTTGAACTACTACTACTACTACTTGAATTAAAATCTTTTAAATTAGATTTTTTAGACCGCCCGAGTCCCTAATGATGTCCACCATGATGCCCGCGTCTATAATGATGATGATTATGTCCTTTTAATTCAAAGTACAAACTCTTATTTTCAGTTGCACGGAGTGCATCTCGAAGTCTATCTGCTTCTTGACAAGATAATACAGACTTGATACTTGCTTCAGAATCTGATATTTTGTCTTTAAGTGAGCTATATTCAAAGGCCATTTGCTTGGCAAGATCACCCTTGTTTTTAAGAGCTTCTATCTGAATTTGTGCAGTGTTGTCAGATGCTTGTTTAGCAAGGAGTGCGTATTGGTTTGTATTGGACAAAATAGTTTCAGATTTTCCTTGATAAATATCTTTTGTAACATTTGAAAAGTTTGACCAATTTTTATCATTACTAGAAGTAAGATATTGAATAAGTTCATTAGTATTTTTTTGTGCTTCTACACGTCCAAAAGTTATAGCATCATTGACACCTGCTTGAGCTCTATAAATAGCTTCGTCAGTTGCCATAGCAGTTCGGTAAACATTATCATCAATGTGAGCACCTACACGTTCAGTGGCTAAGAGATTATCAGTTGTACCTTTTCCAACTGAATCACTTAATGCAGCAGAAGTTCTATAAACAGTATCTCTTACTGATGAGCCTTGGTCTTTAATATTTTCATTAAGTAAATTAAAGTTGCGATTTTGTCTGTTTTCATTAGCGTATTGCGCTCTGTCTTGCACATCTAAGATTTCTTTTGTTTGTCCGTAATTGGATTTTAATGCTTCTACATTTTGATAGCTTTGGGTTTTTAATAAGTCCCCATCGACTTTTCCAATCATATCGGATATATATTGCGTTTGGTCATAGCTAGCTTTTAATTGGGCAGGGTCCATTTTTGTAACTTGTATTGTTATACAATTAAAAAAGAAAAAAAAATTTCGTAAATTCCGTACAAATTAAATAAAATAAATAAATTAAAAATTATCTATAAAATATACAATGTTTATTTTTAAGAATATATTATTTATATTTGCTATTTTATTTTTTATATCGTATTTGTATTTTGTATTTAAATCGTATATAATAGTAAAAATGTATTTAAAGATAATATTTTGTTTACGATTAAGTCGATAAAATGCGTATATATATCTTTTTTATTTTATTTATTTTATTTAAAATAAAAAAGATGGATAACGAAAATTATATTTCTCCTAGTAAAATAACTAAACAATACGACATCACTTCAGGGACATTAAGAAGATGGTCAGAAGCTGGAAAAATAAGATGTCTTAGACCTAATGGTGGTAAAAGAATTTACAATATCCAAGATATTAAAAAAATCTTTAATGCAGACAATTCTCAGGATGTTGATAATTCTAAAAATAAATTCACCAAGTTACTAGAAGATTTTAAAAATAATTTAAATCTAGAAAATAATCCAGACCTTAATAAAGACGATGTTTATAAATCAATTAAGGTTATAGAAGATGAATGTAATATTTTATCAAATCTATATCAAAATAAATAAATTATACCTTATACCCCTTATACCCATTATACCCTTTTATACCCTTTTATACCCTTTTATACCCTTTTATACCCATTATACCCCTTTTATACCATTTTTATTCCTTTATACCCTTTTATACCCTTTTTATTCTTAATGTAAAAATAAACTATTTTATTTATTTTTATAGTAAAAATTATTTTTTATAGTAATTAAAAAATTTCACTTCTACATATAACACAATTTAGATTTGATGTAATGCTTACATTTCTAGACCAACATTCAGCATGTACAGAATTTAAACATGTATTTACACAATTAATTGTCATTTCATTTTCATAATCAATGTTTTCCAAACATATTGGACAATTTTCATTTTTCCTATATTTTTTTTCATTAATAAATGTTTCATATAATAAATTATAATACATTTCGACAGTCCATTCAGATGGATTTATCTTTTCAAATTTTTTATATCCAAACCAATAAAGATGTTTACAATAGTTTTTTCTTATAGTAAAATCTAAACAAGAACAACTACATTCTACTTTATTATTTTCTTCAACAAGTTTTATATTATATACTTTATTTGTAGATCCTAATATTTTACAATTTACGTATAATATCTTACTAATCTCATTATTTACAGTTGACACATTTGGATCAGTTGACACAGTTGATACATTTGGATCAGTTGACACATTTGGATCAGTTGGATCAGTAGAACTTGTTTCTTTATCGTAAATTAATTCGCTTTCTAATAATAAAATTCTTTGTGTAATACTTTTAAAACGTCTTTTAAAAGTATACGGAGTATTTTCTGAATTCATTCCTTTTAATAGAAAATAAATCTTTTTTCAATTTTCTCTTAATCATCATTTCTGTCTATTTTATATATAGTATAATTAATAAGTTCTATTGTATTATGTATGGTAATAGATAAATTATCTATATCTTGTATAGTTTTTTTCAATTCATTTTCTAAAAATAACTGATGTTTTATTTTTTCATTATCAAAATATAAACTATCTAATTTTTGAGAAATGTTTTCTATTTTTACATTAACTATTTTTTCTACATTTTCTTTTACATTATGACATTCTTCCTTAAAAGATTTCTCTATTTTAATTTGATTTGTATCTATAGTATTTGTAAAAATATGTAAAAACTCTTCTATTTTATCTAAACGTTTTATTAATTCTTTATATCTAAACATATAAATTATAAGTAGTAATTTTTTAATCTTTTTTAACGTAAAATTTGCGTTAAAAATATTATAAAAAAATACTCTATATAATTAAAATGTCTAAAGAATCCACATCTATTGATTATTTATTTGAAGATCCACCTATTCCTAATCAACAATATGCATTAGTTAGTATTGTTGGACCTAATATGTCACAAAAATGTGATGTATGGGGATTAAAAGTTAGAGGAACTGCGGATACTTTAGAAAAGGCAAAGAGTATGTCTCAAAAAATTTTAAGAATTGATAATAATTATGACATTTATACTGTTGAAGTTGGAAAATTCTTTCCTTTAGTCGTAGATCCATTCCAAATTAAAGAAGTAGAATACCAAAATGATCAATTAAATACATTGATTAAAAGTTATTTAGAAAATAGAGAAAATGCAAATGAACAATGGCATAGTAGAAAGAACGAAATGGTACAAGATGCTATAAAAGAAGGTAAATCAAAAGAAAAACAAAAGGAGCATCCTATTTCTATTCTTCAACAGATTTATATGCAAGAGGAAGATATTCAAAAGGGGCAATTAAAAATTTCTTCTTTAAGAGATAAATTAAAAGATAATTATACAGAAGAAGAATTAGAGAATGCACAATCTGAATTTAATAAAATGTTGGAAAATATACAATTACAAAATACAGAAACACTTGATGACAATAACGATAAAGAGAGTGAAGTAAATAAAGTTTTAGAAAAGATTAAAAATTTAGAAATAGAAAAAGAAAAATTAGAATCTGAAAACGATCAAAATGAAGAAATAGAAAGATTAAGTATACAAATTAATTTATTAAAAGAGAAATTAAATGACCCAGATGTTATTAATAATTACATTAATAATAATTATGAAAATCCACAAATTAAATTAGTTTAAGATATGAAAAAAATTGCTAAAATAGCAAAAAACACTGCTATTATTTTATTAATTGTTATTTCTTCATTTTCATACAAAGATCCTATTATGACAGCTAATAAGATACTTATACATGACCAAATAACATTTACTTTATTTGCATTATAATTATTATATATATAATGAAAAAGCATAGCGACTAAAATATAGAATATTACACCATTTATATAAAAATAGTCAAAATTTGTTTTACTTTTTCTTAACGAAAATTGTCCGATTTGTTCTACTATAGAGATAACTATAGAAATAATTACCATACTCAAAAGATTTTCATTTTTCATCACTATATTCTATACTATATATTCTAAATATATTTTTTTAATTTAATTTCGTGTTATTTATACTACTTTTATGGACAATCATTTCACTTATTTTAAAAATATTTAAATTATACAACATTACTTTCCAATCTAATTCAGAAATTTTATTATAAGATTTTAAATACAATACACTATGGATAGGATATCTATCATATTCATCATTTGAATAAGTGTCACACAATTGCGTATTCTCTAAATTGAATCTTACACTTTTCATTAAAAATATGTTTAGTAAATATAAATATTATATAAACATATTTTTAATTTTTAAATAAGATTTTATAATTACTTGTAATTACTTCCTTTTAACATTTTATCTTGTTCTTTTTTTTGTATAGCATCTGTCAAGACAAAATTATAAATTTCATTATCGACAAAACTTTGTAGTTGCAATTCTCTTATATTTTCCAAATGTTTTTTTAATTCATTACATTTATTAAAATTAAGTAAGCTTAAAATTTTCAATCCTTTTTCAACTTCTAAAAGTATTTGTAATTCCTTAATCATTTATATAAATATTTTATAGTAAAAATTATTTTTATAGTAAAAATAATTTTTATCAATTTTTTCAAGAAAATTTCTGTTCAATTTTTATTATTATTTAGAACATAAGGATTTTCTGCAAGTTGTGCCTTTAATAAATCTGGTTGAAATCTATCATCGCTTCCTTCTATTTTGTTTCCTTGCATATTAATAATATGTTTATCTGGTATAATTTGAGGTAATCTTGCATTCATATTAGAACGTTTATCTTGTTCTTCTTTTAATAAAAGATTTGCTGTTGTTTTTACTTGTCCAAAAGAAACTTTTCCTGAAGAAATTTGGAATTTCTGATGCCCTCCAGGTCTTTGTCCCATAAGTAAATCTTGTTTCAAGTCTCTTATATCTGCATTTTGATATTGAACTCTAGATTCAGTCTCGTTTTTGTAATGAGGATTACCTTTATAGTTACTGTTTTCTGTAATAATTTCTTTATTTGTAGTTTTTGCATCGTATTTACTTGTAAGATATCCTAAACCATTTTGTCCATTTGTATGTTGACCTAAATATTTATTATCGATTAAATTTTGTTTTTGAGTATCTTTTGGTTTCATATCAGACATTCCAATATTATGCGGATCACTTTTATTTAATGTATAAGATGCTTTAACATACCCTGAATCATTTTCTCTTAATGTAGTTTCTTTTAATGTCGTTTTTACTTTATCAAATGGTTTTAAAACAACTCCTTTTTGAATAGGTTGAACTGTTCCTGTTTGAAAGTTTTCTTCAGTAGTAGATCTTTCATTTTTATATTGTTTCATACCAGATCTACCATAATCATTAACCATTTTAGTTGTACTTATATTTCTCACATAATCATTTTCATAATTAATTCTTTTTGGTTCCTGAAAAAGTGAATCTGTTATTTCATGTAATTCTTTACTATTATCAATATTTCCTATTCTTTGAGGAAATTTATCTAAATATTTTGCATTACCAGTATATTCTATATTATATTCCTTTCTATAAGTTGGTTTAAGATTAAGACTATAATCTTGTAATACCTCAGGAGCTATATATGCACCAGGACCTTTAAACAAATTATCTTGTGTTTTTTCATAAAAAGTAGGAGGTCGATTCTTTTTTACTTTAGGAGCAACTCCTCTTACTTCACCCATTTTACCAGGAAATACAACTCCAGCATATGTTTGTTTAGGATTATTACCAGGACGCAATTCATTTACCTGTTTAAATTCTGGTCGAATATTATTTTCAAAAGTACCAGCTTTTGGAGCAGCTATATAAACTTGTTCGAATGGTTTTTCACCTTGTTTATAAACAGATTTAATATACCTGTCTTTTATTATATCAGTAGTAGATGGCATACCATTAATATTTTCTGGTTTCACATCATAAAAACTTTCTACTTCCTTTTTATGTCCAAATTCTGCACTTTTACCTGTATATCTATCTAAAAGACTCACGTTTGAAAATCCTTCTACGTTTTGTTTTGTATTACTTCCAAAAAATGGCACCATATTGTTATGTTCCTTTTCATAAGATAATCCTGTTAATACATTTATATTTTCTTTACCTTCTTTACTTTCATTAAATTTAACTGTAGACTGAAACATTGGCATATTATGAATTCCGTTATCTACTAATGATTCTATTTTGCCTATACGATTCATATCATTCAGTTCACCTAATTCTTTTGAAGTTAATGTTTTAATGTCTTTTTCTAATTTGGCCGGATCAAGTCCTACTGCACTATACGAATTAAAAAATGGTAATACAACACCAGTTTCTACTGGGTTATACGCATCTTTATAATTTTGTAAAGATCTTTTTAAAACTTGATCGTTTGCTTCAGTAACAACATTTGATGTATATATGTTTTCACCATTCGGCTTATCAAAAGTTTCTATCATATCACGGACACCTTTAGATTGTTTTCTATTATCTTTTCCATTTTTACTAAAATAATATCCAACTAATGTTGTTAATCCTATTAGCGGAATCGTTAAATCAGCCATTAATATATAATATCAATAGAAATAAAGTTTAATAAAAAACTTTAAAAATCTTTATTTTTTAGTATTTTATTCTTTTTAGTATTTTATTCTTTTTAGTATTTTATTCTTTTTAGTATTTTATTCTTTTTAGTATTTTATTCTTTTTAGTATTTTATTCTTTTACATCCAATTTAAAAAACGTTTTATTACATGTTTATCGAGATTTATAACTTTGTTATAAACATCTTCAAAACGAATAGGTGAATTTGTATTTTTATATTGTGCATGCAATTGTCTTAATGTTCTATAGTAAATATGATCCTCTTCAACTTTAATTTCATGTTTAACATGTGAATTAATATACAATCTATGAATTGTTTTTACAAGTTTTAAAATAGATGCTTTAATAAAAGCAAATGTGAATTGATATTCTTTATATATCTTTTCAAGTAAATCAAGTGATTCTGGTTTGTTTAATAATTCTATATATCTAATTCTTATTTCAGGAACATTTCCTCTAATATTTTTTATAATTTTATAACTTTCAAAATCAATCTTGTATACACTTGAAATTCCTTCTACATTTCTAATTCTAATTATCAATCCTCTTTTGTTTGATAAATCAAAAGGTTCGTTGGATTTTATAATAGAGATAAATTTATCATTATCTATGTATTCTTTTCTTATAATATTTAAATTGTTTCTAAATATAAATGTATCATCTTCAATATGGTTATTATTATCAATCTTTGAAATATAAATCAAACTATTCTTTTTATGTTTTACAACAATTCTATTTTCTCTATGAAGTAAAATAAAAAAGTATGTTGAATTTTTATCAAGATCTAAAAGATCATTTTTATCGAAAATTTCCCAAAAAAGTTCATTAAAACTTTTAGTACTTGACCAAAAGCTTATACTTGCATCTATACATTTAGTAGTAGATGTAAACCATTCGTTATTATAATTATATAATCTGATCATAGTTCCATCTTCGCAATATTCAATACTCATATTTTTATTTGAAATGATTTCATTTAATTCTTCTGCGCTTTTTACATCTTCTATTTGCGGATAACACATTGCAACAATTTTATTTGTATCCTTTTCAAAAATAATACCATTTGCTTGTTTTTTAATACCTTGCCGTCTAACGACATCGTCGGTAAAGGTACCTTGCCGTCTAACGACATCGTCGGTAAAGGTACCTTGCCGTCTAACGACATCGTCGGTAAAGGTACCTTCATTTAATCCATCGTCATGTTCCTCAATTTTATTTCTATTTGCAAGTAAATAAAGATTGTTTTGTTCCTTTACATATAACATTTTAGAAAAACCTTTAATATCATCAAAAGTTTTCTCATTAACAAAATCACATACATCGTTTACATTAATCAAAGACATCTTGTTATAAAATAGTAAAAAAAGAAATATAATATTTATAATTTATAAATTTAAAAATTTATTCATTTTTTTTTTAACTAAATTTTATAAATTTATCTATAGTATTTCCTACTGTAACAGTAGCATTTTCAATAATAGACAATCTTGTTTTTGCATCTTCTACACGTTTATCATCTAAATTATTAAAAATCTTGGATTGCTGTTCGTTTTTATCAAATAATTTATGATTTACCATTTTTATATTTTTAATATCGATTTCTTCCATATAATCACTTGATATAAACATCGGGTATTCTACCATTTTATAAATCTTATTTTCTATAAAATTATTTCTAAAATCTTCTATACTTAACTGTCCACCAAACATCTTTAATGTATATCTACAAGGTGCTGGTTTTAATTTACAGCTTAATAAATTTGTTCCAGTCAATTTACTATACAGAAATTTTATGTTGTGATCTACATTATATAATTTATTTGTATTTTTATAAGCAATCATACATGAAAAACTACAAAATACACCTTTTACACGAAATTTATTAATAGATTTATCATAATAAACTGGTAATCCGACAGGTACTGTTGTGAACGTATGACAACACCACCAACAACATACAGAAGTAGTATGTAACCATTCTTTATTTTCAACAAAATCATTTAGTATTTCAAAGAATCCTCTTTTTCTTGATTCTTGAAGATTACTAATTTCATTTTCTTGTTTGTTTTCTTTTTTATTATTTAATATTTTGTTTTTAATCTGTGTTTCTAATTTATGTATAAGAATGTTATCTTGTTTTTCTCTTATTTCAATACGACGTTCATATAATTCATTAACATCCAAATCGTCATTTTCTAATATATCATCATATTCTTTTTGTAATTCAATTCTGTTTTCAACATTTGTCTTTTTTAATTCTTCAAATACAGTTGTTATGATTTCTTTTTTATCTAATTTAGTAATATTTACCAACGGTTCCGATAGAAAAGATTCATTATTAATTACAGATATATTATCATTTGATTGCAAAGTACCAAAATCATTTTCGCTTTCGCTACTCTTATTTTCGCTTTCGCTACTCTTATTTTCACTTTCTTTTTCATCTTGAATATCTAAATGCAAAATGTAATTATTATTGTCCTGTAATACTGTTGTTAATGGTATCTTTTTTCTAATAGAAGAACTAAAATATTTTACAGCTGCTTTACGACCACGTTTTTTCTTTTGCTTTACTTCTTCTACACATTCCTTCTTTTTTCTACCTCTCTTTTTTTTTTCTTCAACTACCTTTTCAACAATTTGTTTATCAGATATTTCTTTACGTGGTCTTCCCTTTTTTCTTTTTACTACTGGTGATTCGTCTAATGATAGTTTACTTAACTTGCCGTCTAACATCAAAGGTACCTTGCCGTCTAACATCAAAGGCACCTTGCCGTCTAACGACATCTCTCCGTCATTTTTATCTAAATCTTTTTTATCAGACATTTTTTATTATTATTTTTTATGTTTAATTAGTTTTTCAATTTTTTGATAAAATTAATTTCTAAATAAAGTTTAAATAGAACAAAATGGAAAAACTTCCTAATTTAATCGAAACACTATCATTTTTAAAATTTCCAGATGAAAAACATCTTTTGCATTTTAGTGACGTTTCCGATTCTGAATCAGATTCAGATTCTACTATAAAATTACCTAAAAATTCAAAAACATTAAGTAAATCACCTTTCCGTCTAACGACATCGTCATCAAAGGTTGCCGAGGACAACGAAAATATCGAAGACGACGAAGACGATTTACTTTTATCATGTACCTTTGATAATAGACGTCAAGGTACCTTTAATGATATTTTTACAGAAACATTGACAGAAAAATATAAATCTCCTTCTAAAACAATAATTAAAAAGAGTAATATAAAAAGTAAAAAGAGTAATATAAAAAGTAAAAAAAAGAGTTCTATGAAAAGTAAAAAAAAGAGTTCTATGAAAAGTAAAAAGAGTTCTATGAAAAGTAATATAAAAAGTAAAAAGAGTTCTAAAAGTAATATAAAAAGTAAAAAAAGTTTTATATAACATATTTATTATAAAATCTGTGTCCAGAACTATCATGTAGTTTTGACATATCTTCTAAAAATTCGCATACAATATTACCATATTCATTACTATAATATACTTTTCTAATACCTCTACTTTTTAATTTTTCAATACAAGAATTACAAGGACGTGAATTTTTCAAATGTGATTTTGAAATACGTATAATTAAAATATCATGTCCTTTTATTAATTTTTTATCTAATTTACACAATGCGTCAATTTCTGCATGCATTGAAAATTTTACAAAAATGTTATTTACAAGACTCTTTTTTATATATTTATTATACCCAATTGTTATTATTTTGTCATTTTTCATCAAACATGCGCTATGTTTATGTTGCAAAGGAGAATTTTGAGCAATTCTTCTTAATGTTTGAATATTATCATAAAATTTATTATAAAATTTATCATAAAATTTACGTTCTATAAAAACCATTAAAATTTATAAAAAATTTATATACAAATCAATTTTTTATAAAAATGTACTTTATTTCGTATATTTTCATATCTTTTTATAAATAATATAAATAATATAACATGTCATTTTTTACAGATTTTATTCAAGAATCTTTTAATCTAAAAACAGCAAAAGATCCTGAATCATTTTATATGTCTGTACGTATTCCTTCTTTAAAGGAAACTAAAATAGATATTGGTTATATCAATACATATTATTGTAAAAATATAAGAGATACGGGATGTTATTTTATTGTAATTAATTCCAAATTCTCTAATGTTATTTTTGCTATATCAAAAACAAATAAAAAAGATACTGGGACAATTAATAAAATAACTGGATCAGGAGATGAAATTAATATTACATGGGATCCATGCGAATATCCACATGTACAATATGTTATAAATAATAAAAATAATATACATTTATTAGACGGCAAGGTACCTTTACCGACGATGTCGTTAGACGGTGATAAAACAAAAAAACTCGAATTGTATATAAAAGTTATAACTAGTTTTTAAAAATCTTTAGTTTTTAAAAGTTATAACTAGTTTTTAAAAATCTTCACTTTCATATTTTTTAAACCAATTTGTAATATCATTGATATTTAACCAAATACTTTCTGTATCTCTATCCTTTATTTCATTTTTATTATAAGAATATTCCATTATAACATTATTAATTAATAAATTTTCTACATTGTCATTTATTACTTCATTTACTATATCAGATAATTCTAAATTAGTAAAGTTTACAGAAGACGATAAAATCTTTTTAAAAATGTCAGTTAAAAGTTCTATTTTTTTAAATTTAGTCACTTTTTCACTTTTAACAATACTTAAAATCTCATTTTTGATATTTTCATCACTTGAAATCCTTTTACCCAATTCCTTTTTAATTAAAAATATATTTTCACGTTCACTTTTTCGAATATTTGACCACTCTTCTTCATCATTTATTAAATTTATTTGTTTAGAAAGATATTTATCTGCATCTGGATAAAAATTTATATCTATTACAGGATATGTAGTGTAATTAATAGAATTTTTATTTTCTCTTTTTACAGGAATTATTTGTCCAAAATTTGTTAAAACACCTACCATTTCATTTTTTGATGTCATTTTATTATATATAATATAATAAAATATAATAAAAAATCAAGAAGATTGTTCTATTTCTTTTGTAATTTTATCTTTTTTAATTTGTTTGTTTTGAATTTCCGTAATAACCGATTTTGCTACATTGTTTACAATATCCATATTATTAATTAATAATGTATTTATATATTGTAATTGTGTATTATGAGATAAATCACCTATTATACTTGAGATTTCTGGATTTTGTAAAAGCAAATTAACAGCTTCTATCAATGTTTTATTTCCTTTTAATGTTGTAACAATATTAGACATATCCTTATCAGAATTAACTAATTCATTTGCCATTTCGATATCAATATCTCTTTTTTGTGGTTTTAAACTATTTTTTAATCCTATAACTACACTATGCAAAATTCCATTGGCAGGAACTGGTAATATCGCAACAAGCTCTGATGCTGCGAATAATACGAATCCAATAATCGTAGCAAAGTCTGGCGAACTCATTTATTATATATATTTAGTTGTATTTATTTTTTATTCTCTTTTTAAACACGCTTACAAATTAAAAGTAAGTAAAAAAAAATGATTTATTTTATTTATAACATGTAAATAAAGAAGCTTTATGGTTCATACTAGAAACCAAAAAAGAAAATTAGAAGAAGACACCTTTGATGACGATGTCGTTAGACGGCAAGGTACCTTTGATGACGATGTCGTTAGACGGCAAGGTACCTTTGATGACGATGTCGTTAGACGGCAAGGTAATTTAGAAATAGATCAAAATTGTGGTAGTAATATTTCAATTTCTAAAAAAAAAAAGATTTGTAAACAAGAAAATGATAATGGAAAATGTAATGAAGATCAAATTACAAAAGATGTAGACGATGATCAATTAGAGGATGATTTTGATATTGAAACAGAATCGTCGTATTGTAGTGATACAGACGAAGATATAATTAATACTAATTTGGAATCGCTTCTTAAACGTTCTATTGTTAGTTTAATGAAGAAATGTACTAATCCAGCATATAAAAAAGAAAAAAAATCAAATGATCCATATGATATATTTATTACATATACAAATTCTATTTACGAAGGAGATTTTTTTGAAAGAGAATCAAATGAAAATAAAAAATGCAAGCTAAAAAAATTATATACAAGAGAAGAAATTGAGAAAATTAACAATGAACTTTGCAAGATAAAAGAAAATTATCGTGAAAATGCTCCTAGTATAATAGAAATTTTAAAGAATAATAATGACATAAAAGGAAAGCAAAAATTGTTGGAAAAATTTTATCATTATACAAATTCTGATATACTAACAAATGATTATACTAATAATTTATCTATAATACAAAAAAATACAAAACGTTACGACGATCCTCAATTAGAAACATTGGAAAATGAAATAGTAAAAAAATCATCTAGTTTAGATTTCTCGGATGACTATAGGGAAAGAGTTTTAAGATCAAAAATGTCATTGCATAATAAAATCTTGGCATATAAACGTCTTGATGCAATGGAATCTTTTGAAAATACAGATACTAGCGAATATGCTAAATATAAATCTTGGATGGATATTTTATTAACTATACCATTTGATGAACCTATAGTAAAAGAAAAAGGTACCTTTGATGATACGCGGCAAGGTACCTTTGATGATAGACAGCAAGGTACCTTTGATGATAGACAGCAAGGTATAAAAAACATAAGAGAAATTTTAGATAAAAGACTTTCTTTTTTGGAAAAACCAAAGGATCAAATTATTAATATCTATACACAAATGATGAGAAATAATAATTTTTCAATAAATTCTATTGGATTATATGGTCCAAAGGGTATTGGTAAGTCAAGTATTATAAAAAGTATATCAGAAGCGTTAGATAGACCTTATAGGACAATTAGTTTAGGAGGAGAATCTGATTCTTCTTTATTAACAGGACATTCTTTTACGTATATAGGTAGTATACCAGGTAGAATTATAGAAATTTTAAGAGAAACAAAATGTACAAATCCAATTATTTTGTTTGACGAATTAGATAAAGTTTCAGAAAGTCATCAGGGGAAAGAAATTATTGGTAATTTAATTCATTTAACAGATGCAACTACAAATAACAAATATAATTACGACAAGTATTTTGCCGGATTAGAATTTGATTTATCAAAAGTACTTTTTGTTTTTACTTATAATGATCCTAAAAAGGTTGATAGTATTTTGTCAGATAGATTGTTTAAAATAAATATACAAAACTATTCTTTAAAAGAAAAATTAGAAATTACACGTTTACATATTATACCCAATATTCTTGAAAAATACAATTTTAAAGATAATACAATAATATTATCAGATTCTGCAATTGATTATATTGTTGAAAAGAATGCTTCTGATCAAGGTATGAGAGATATTAATAGAAAAATAGAGACTATTATATCAAGAATTAACACATTATTATTAACCGATGAAAGTGATAATATTGTAAAGTTAAAATATAAAAGTCTTTATTCAACATTTAATAAAAATATACCCTTACCAGTTACAATTTTAAAAGAACATGTTGATATATTGCTTTCAGATAGTTTTACAACAGATATGGATACCTTAAATGAACCACCATTTGGAATGTATATCTAATATTATATTATATTATATTATATTATATTATCTTTGGTGTACCTTTGATGTTAGACGGCAAGGTACCTTTGATGTTAGACGGCAAGGTACATATTAAATCATATTCGCTTTCATCAAAAATAATTTCTTTAGGTAAAGGATTGGAAGATGATGTAATCTTTTTTTTTACATCAAAAGTGTCTAAACTATTATCCATATTTTTATTATAATACAATCCTAATATAGATGTGAATGGTTTTTTAACAACAGTATATATATTTTCTACAAAATTAATATGTTGATCCATATTTTTAGTACTTTTATTAACAATATGTAATGTCTTTTCCAACATTTCTAAACGCGCATCTGTATTTTCTAAACGTGTACTAATATTTTCTAAAAAAATTTCTATTTTATAAAGACGATTCATGATTTCTCCTTTTTCATCATTATTTATTTTTGTATTTATTTTATTTATATTACAGTCCATATTATTTGTATTTAAATTTATGTTGTTTATATTTTTATTCATATCATGTATATTTTTATTCATTATATGTATATTATTATTTATCGTAGAAAGCATTAATATTGATTTTTTTATATCGTCATTCATTTATGTTATGATATATCTGTCTATATATTTTTTTTAGATATTATACTAATTAGTATTAAAAAAAAACAAAACCAAACAATTTGTCTTACTGTAATAGTAGAAGATATATGAAATTCCTCTTTTAACTCTGGATATAAAGAATGACTTAATGAAACAGCATTTGTTACAGCTGCTTCTAATGATGTGAAATTATAAAGCGTTTGACCATTATGTGTACCAACATTATATAAGTTATCAAATGTACTATTAAATGATAAATTAGGTTCTTTTGAAGTTGCTACAAAAGCGGTATCTATACATTTCCATTCATTATTTATATTTATAACACCTGGCGATAAAATCATTTCAGAAGGTGTTTTTAAACCTCCAAAAGATTCAGATAATTGATAAAATATTTCTTCTATTAATTCTTCTTTTGTACATTCATCAATCTTTTTACCGATCCTTTTAGAGTTATTTTCTTTTATAGTAACTGACGCAGAAATAACAGTCTTTGATTTTTTTTCATTAAAACTCATATAATCACTTAATACAATAAATGCTAATCCCCATTCTGATTTTGGAAATCCATAAATACTTGGAAGTATTAATTTTGTATCCCAATGAAATGAAACAGTTATATAATCTATATAAGCGCATTTTTCTGACCATTTTTCTAAAGTATTAAAATCACCAAAAGCATCCTTTATTAATTCGTTATTTTTTATTAATGATACAATAGATTTTGGCGGAATTGCAAGAATATATTTTTCTCCAGATACTTTACTCTTTTGATCATCTTTTTTAATAATGATGTTTTGTATGTTATTATTATTTTCTTCTACATTTATATCTTCAACTGATGCATTTAATAAAAATGTAACACCATTCTTTTCTAAATAATCTCTCCATTTTTTTAATAATCCGATATCAGTTGGTTCCCTTGGCTGATATAATCCATAAAAGAATTGTTGATTTAATAATTGAAGAAATTGATGTAATGTATAATTAGAAGAATTCGCTCCATCTGTTAAACGACAAATTCTATCAATCATATCCTTGGATTTTTCACTAAATTCTAAATTAATTAAATGTTCTTTCATAGATATATCTTTTCCATAATTATCATTAATTAATAGCGCTATAAAATCAGAAAATAATATAAACAATTCACCAAAAGTTAAAGCAGTCCAAATAGATTCTTTACCAATTGTTGTAATATTGAATTTATACGGTACAAATAAATCATAAAAATCTAAATCCATCTTTTTCAATAATGTTATAAATACCTTGTATGTACTGCTGTAAATTCTGGGCCCATGTTCATTAAATAAAAATTCATCTCCACTTTTTATTCTTCTTACTCTATGACAACCACCTATATCATTTTCCCTTTCTATTATCAACACTTTTTTACCGATAAAAGAACAACATTGAGCCAATGCTAATCCAGATGGGCCACCACCTACAATAACTATATCATAATTCATCTTTAAATATCTCTTAGAAATAAAAAATGAAAATAAATACATTTATTATCTTTTATAACAGAGTTTTATAACAGAGTTTTATAACAGAGATGGAATTTATCTATAAACAATCTAAATCGTTTAATAATTTAGTTTATAATTTTTTTTCTAAAAAATATCAACCTTTATATAAATCAAAAAATGTATTAATCTTGAATAATAAAAATATTAATCATCATTACAAAACAAATTTAGACGAAAAAAAACATACTTTAATATACATTTCGTATAAAAACATCTATTATAAAGAACAAAATGTTTACCCATCTTACAAGTGTTATCTTGATTCTAATTCAAAGTTAAAAATTTCCAAATTATTTAATTATTATAAAAAAAGAATCCCTTTATCAAATGATGTTTTAATTATTGGAAAAAGATATATAAATCGTAAAACAAACCAAAAAATTCATGACTCTACAAAACTTTATTGTATCTTACCAATGCCTGTAGATTTTGAAGAAAAGGAACCTTTTTTTAGACCACAAGGTACAAATACCGACGGTACCTTTAACGAAGACGTCGTTAGACGGCAAGGTACCTTTAACGAAGACGTCGTTAGACGGCAAGGTACCTTTAACGAAGACGTCGTTAGACGGCAAGGTACCTTTAACGAAGACGTCGTTAGAC
>Ga0208554_1000045_pt1 | contig 22673 bp, 21 predicted proteins | sample Colrivmet1371B02_FD_187628 | JGI IMG/M metagenome (GOLD analysis project Ga0208554, IMG submission 187628) | Estuarine microbial communities from the Columbia River estuary - metaG 1371B-02 (SPAdes) (version 2) | ecosystem: Environmental > Aquatic > Marine > Intertidal zone > Estuary | place...
AAAAAAATAATAAAAAAAATAAAAAAAATTAATAATAAAAATAAGAAAAATTAATAATAAAAATAAGAAAAATTAATAATAAAAATAAGAAAAATGAATAAAATATCCTAATTATAAATAACAAAATGTCTTATATACTTGATAATTTGTATGGTATAGGATTAAAGAATAAAATAAAAGAATGGAATATTAATGTTATAGATAAAAATAGTTATTCATTAGTTGTTTATTATTATGGTTATTTAAATAGTCCAAAGGTAGAATGTACAAAAATTATATATTCTCATAATTCAGATTCTGCTGATAATAGTCATTATCAAACAGCTATTCTTTATGCTCAACAAAAATGGAAAGATAAGTTGGAAAGTGGATATAATACTGATATAGAATGTATTAGAAAAAAAATAAAAGAGAACAATATTCATATTAAAAAAGTAGTATTATTTTATTAATTTTTCCATTTGTTTATAATCATTTTATTTTTTATTTTTACTATTTAGAGTAAAAATGAGTAATCAATATGGGATGAAACCATCTAGAAAACCTTTAAAGGGTCAAGTGGTTACGTCGAATTATGGTAATTTTGAAACACTTGTCGTTTCAAATTTACAATTAGAAAATATTAATATAGCTGGTCTTTTTCAAGATGGTGTTTTTGAAAATGTTATTATAAGAGATTCGCAAATTTCAAATACTGTTATTGGAGTTGATTCTCCAAACGTTGGTAATTTTACAAATTTAAAAGCATATCAAACTGTCAATTTTTTAAGTAATGTGTTTGATTCATATGTTAATTGGGATCCAGATACATCTATATTTACTATTAATAATGGTGAATTAAAAGTAAACGGGTGTTCTTATTTAGATAATATTGAAATATGTAGAAATGACATATCAGCTATAAATTTAAATGGCGATATAAACATGTATCCAAATGGAGTAGGTTCATTAAATTTTTATGGACCTATTAATATAAATAGTACATTTGGTAGTTTTACTACTAGAGTATCAGATGGAGGAGTTGTTTTCAATATAAAAGAAAATTTTATAATAAATTCTTCAAAAGGATCTCATTTAGTTTCTACTTTTGATAAACAGTTATATAATACAATTAATGGAGACATAGAATTACGTACAGAAACATTAGATTCTGTAAATATTTCCCAAATAAATGTAACAGCTTCTTCAATAAAAATAACTACATATACCCCACACAGTCTCCATTTAGGAGATTCTATTATTTTATCTAGTACTGGTAGTTTAGATAATAGTTATATTGTAAATAACATATTTTCAGATAATAGTTTTTCACTAAATTATTCTAGTTCATTATTAAATGATATTACAACAGGTTCTTTAACAAAAGTTGCATCAAATAACATTATTTTAAATACACAATCTTTTGTTCAAATACCTACAGATACAAGACTTATTTTTGGAACAACATCTAATTCTATTTCTGGAAATACAGAAAGTTTGTTGATAAAAAGTGAAGGAAATACTTTTTTTAGTGTAGGAAATATTGGAATACCTACATCTACAGCTATACAATTTACAGATACACAATTTGTAACAACGGGAAATAATATTGTATACGATGGAACAGATCTTAATTTTAATAGTGTAAATAAATTTCTTTTTTCAAGTAATTTAATTCAAATAAATTCTACAAATACAAGATTTTACGATCCAGTTTTAACAATTGGTGATTATACACCATTACAATCAGATTTAAAAGATAGAGGTATTGAATACAAATATTTAAATTCATCTGGTTCTTTAAAAACAGGTTGGTTTGGATATAAATTATCTACTAACAAATTTACTTTTATCCCAGACTCGACTAATATAAATGAAACAATTTCCGGAAGTATAGGAAATTTTGATATTGGAAATATTAATGCCAACAACATTTCAGTAAATTCTGGTGGTGTTTTTGATTTAAATTGTGGAGAATTAATTAATACAAATAAAATAATTGGATGCGGTGGGTATTTAAATGTACTATCACAAAATAGTTTTAATTTAACAGCTGGTTCTATATTATTAGGCGCAACAAGTAATATAAATATACCTAATGATATACCAATTAATATAGGTACAAATGGAAGTTCTATTATAGAAAAATCAAATGGAGATATAAACATAACTTCTCAGAAAAACTTGGCGTTTTTTACACAAAGTAAAGGATCTATATATATACCAATTGAAACAAAACTTTCATTTGATGGATCAACAAAGGGGTCTCAAAGTATTTATTCAAATACTTTTGGAAATTTATATATTGACGGTAATAAATCAATTTATTTAACAACAACTGGAGGAAATATTATATTACCACAAAATGTGTTTGGTGCTACATCAAGTAGCTTACAATTCGGGAATGATTCTGAAGTTATTTATGGAAATACAACTGGTATTTATATCTATTCAAGAAATTCTATAAATGAAACTTCATTGTTAAATATCAATCAAAATGCTGGTGGAAATTTAAACCAAACTATTTCAGGAAATGTAAACGAAATTGCTAATGGTAATGTTACTATAAAAAGTATTTTAGGAAATATATTATTACAATCTGATTCTGGTGATATTAATCTTTTTACAACAAGTGGTAATACAAGACTTTTAACAGGTTCAAGAATTGTATTTGGAATTTCCGGTACAAGTAATTCAATTCGAGCAGATACAATTGGAAATTTAATTATTAATGGAAATACTTTAAATACAATTGATATAAAAAATGCAGATACGATTAATTTAAATGCAACATCAAATATTCGTATTTCAACTGGAACAACTCTTTATTTTAGTTCAGAAGATTCTAGATATATCTTGTCAGATAATAGTAATAATTTAAATGTAAAAAATAATATTGGCAATCTAGTTTTAACTTCGGTAAATACTATTATAAATAATACAGCTGGATCTTTATCTATAAAGAATACATCAACAGATATAAGTTCAGGATCGTTTGTTGTATCTGGTAATAGTGTATTATTAAATACATCAGATGTAAAAATAAAAGACCCTATTTTAACACTTGCAAACTATGATTTAACTTTAAATGACAACTTGGATAGAGGTATTGAATACAATTATTTTTCAACAGTAGAATCTTTAAAACAAGGTTGGTTTGGAAGAAAAAATAATACAAATCTTTTTACTTATTATTCAGATTCTATTAATAATAGTGAAATTATAAGTGGTACATTGGGTAGTGCCCAATTTGATAATCTTTATTTACAAAATAATATAATTTTCTCAGGAGATGGTCCTGGACAAATTGATATGAAATGTGGTACAATTGCAAACTTAAATACAATTCTTGGTTGTAATGGAACTGTTAATATAAGTACTAATAACATTTTATTATCTGGAACTAGTAAAGTAGTTTTACCTTATAATACACCACTTTCATTTGGTACTACTAGTAATAGTATATCAGCTGATTCCAATGGATCATTTGTTATTACAGCTATGGGAGGTTCTGGAACTGTTGTTTTAAATTCAAATGTTCAAATTAATGGAACAACATCAAATGTATATAGTACAGTAACAAATATAAAAGATCCTATATTATCAATCGGTGGAGTAACTGGTCCTATAGTAAATGATGGGAAGGATAGAGGTATCGAATTTAAATGGAATGATACAACGGAATCGAAAACTGGGTTTTTTGGTTATAAAAATTCATTACAACGATTTGTGTTTATACAAAACGGTATTAATAACGATGAAATTTTTAGTGGAAGTTATGGAAATGTACAATTTGGAAATGCATTTTTAACAAATCTAGATTTACAAAATGGAACAATTTCTAACGTAAATACAATTTCAAGTGATAGATTAAATATTACAAGTAATAATAGTATTAATCTAAGTTCTGGTAATATAAATATTCCTTTTAATTCTTTTTTAAATTTTGGTTCAAGTAATAATAGTATTTCTACAAATACATCTGGTAATTTAAATATAATTACAAGTACTGGAAATGTTAATTTTTTAATGTCGACAACTGGAAATAGTTCTATTAATATACCACAAAATGTATATGTAAACTTTGGAAGTGAATCTTCTGGTAATTATCTTGTACAAAATACATCTGGTTCATTTGTAATTAACAATTCATCCGGAAATATTAATTTAGAACCCAAAATATCATCAGGAAGTATTAATATACCTACTAATAATTATTTAAATTTTGGCGTAAATTCAACTAAAAATAGTTTATATAGCGATGGTCAACAATTAGTTATAAATGGTTATAGTGGAATTAATATAAATAGTACTTCTTTTAATATAAGTGGAAATGTTAATGTAACTGGGACTATAACAGCTGCTGTCAATACAGATTTTGATCTTAATCGTTATATTTTACCATTAGGTACATCACAAATTCTTAATATTGCATCAGTTGAAAATTATAGTCTTTCTGGTAGTAATTTTATAAAAATTACAACAACAAATCCTACTTATTATTCTGTAGGCGATCTAGTTACTATTAGTAATTCTGGAAGTACTCCATCAGTTGACGGTACATATAATATAAGTGGAATACTTTCATCTACAGCGTTTTATATTAATTACGGAAGTGGTTCAGCGATTACAACTTCAGGTGGTTCTGTAGGTACAGTTAAAAGTAATTTAATGACATATCAAGGTAAAGATGTTGGTATTCAAATCAATTATTGGAATAATGTAGGTAATATAACATCTGGGAGTACAGGATATAAAACTGGATTTTTCGGTTTTAAAAATAGTACAAACAGATGGTCATTTTATAACAATGCGACTATTACAGATAATATTGTGACAGGAAGTTTTAGTGATATTGAAGTAAATAAAGTTTTTACATCATATATGAGCGGATTTAGATTAGAAGGACCAGTTTCAGCAGGTTCTAATCAAATAAGTGGTAACAACTTTCAAATTTTGGGTGGAAGTATTAATGGTACGCCAATTGGTGCTAATACTGCACAAACTGCTAGATTTTCTACTTTAAGTAATACTGTAAGTGCTTCATTGCAAAATGTTACATTAACATCTTCTTTGGCTTATACATTTGAACGATATACATTATCTTCATCCGGATTGACTACAAGAAATCCTAGTGTATCTTTTGTTGTATCTTTATTTAGTGTATCTGGACCAAATTATACAACAAGTTCTGGTACAATGCCATCAAACCCTGCAAATATACCAGACGGTACTTTCAAGATGTTAGTATGTAGTTCTTTAGGAGTTGGTTCTTCACATACTATCAATTTTGGAGCGAATAAATTAATTGCACCAAACCCTCTTGATTCTAATGCAGTTCCTACTAGAATTATATTTAAACGCCAAGGTCAAACTGCTAAATTATTATTTGATGCACAAGGAAATGGAGGTTTAGGTACTTGGATTCTATTAACAAGTGGCGTATACGTTGCTTGAATTAACATTTATTCTTTATATTTAAAAATAAAAAATAATAATATATAATAAATACATAATAAATACTATGACTGAAATAAAAGGTACCTTACGGACCTTACGGTTAGGGTTTTTACAAGAAGATTTTCATTCTGAGGTATTAGATTTTTTATTAGAATTATGTAATAATGTATATCCAGATGCACATTTGATACTTTACAATGACATTGATAGATATAATAATAAGGAGTTATTAAAGGAAAACTATAAAAATTTAGTAATAAAAGATCTAAGTTATTTCATTCCAGATTTAACAAGTGGTGATGTATATAAAACATTTGTTATTTCATATGACAATATTATACATTTAAATATGTTGGAAAAATATAAAAAAGATCTTGTTTTTATTGCTCATAGTCCTAAACATATTAAATCATACGATATGTTGAATATGAAATATTTTTCATTAACACCACTTTTAAGTAAAAATTACATGTTACCTATTGTTAATAAAAATCGTAACCTAAAAATGGAAAATAACAATATACCGAATTACTTGCCATTATTAAAATCAATGAGTATAAATAACAATTTAAAAATTGTTATAACTGTTGGATATTTTTTAGATAACAATAAAAATATAAAATTAATAGAAAATTTACTAAGAAAAGAACTTTTTATACTTGTTGTTTTTGCACCAGAAATATCACTTGAATTAAATAAGATGATTAAAAAATATCCTAAATACGTTTACACAGCACTTGGTATGAAAACAAAAGAAATCCGTCATGCTATAAATTATTTAAATATTAATCATTTACTTTTTTGTCCACCAAATGATTCAAATTATGTAAAAAATAGTTGGTCCGGTACATTAGCATTCGGTCTTGATCATGATTTACACATTGTTGTTCCTGAAAAAATAGCAGAAATATATAATCTTAAAAATGATCATATATTACCTTATAAAATAGATGAAGCTGGTGAAGAAATAGCAGATTGTATTTTACATGATAAAAAGATTTATAATGAATCTTTAACTTTATGGAAAAATGACAATTTTAATAGAAACAGGAATATTATCACTACTTTTTTATCTGACTGAACCAAAGGTTCAAGATTTACTTAATAAGAATATGGCTACACCATTCCACCAACTTTCTTTTCCTTTATGTTTAGGCATTCCAATCAAATCATCACTACTTAGAAATTCTTCATGTCTAAAATGGATTTTTAAACCAAGGTCTCTTATAGCTCTCATAGTACCATCTCTTACATCACCCCAACACCAATCATCTACCATAAATACAAAAGTGTCATCTAATATTGGTAAATAATATTCTAATGATTTATAATGATCACTTTCTGTATGTCCACCATCATACAAATAAATATTAAACTTTTTATCTAAAGAATTTAATTCAACTTCCCAACAATTATTTTCTATTAAATAAAGATCCGAGTCACCTTCATATTTTTGTAAAGCTTCCATGAAAATATTTGGATCTCCGCCAAATTGACTCCAATTATCAATAAATAATGCTTGTACTTTATTTTTATAAATTGCACTAATACTAGAACTTCCATACCATGTACCTATTTCTAAATATCGTACATCATCGATATAAGAAAGCATATTATTGTATAAATGTCTAGTTTTTGTACCAGTCATTCCTTTGTATTCTAAAATATCTTTTCCTTCACTTGTTTCTGGATCAATTTTTGAAATACAATTTCTTGCATCACTTATTGATTTACAAATGCGATCAATCATTACCATATTTTTATCAGATAACAAATTATTTCCTTTTGTTGACAATGTTTTTAAATATTTGTTGAGTGTCCAATAATTATCAGAAGTTTGAATCATATTATTGATATATAACTTTAAACTTTAATTTTTTTTCAAAATGTTAACTTACTCTTATTATAAAACTAAATCTTTATGTATATCATCTAAATTGCCAATAGATAATTGTGGTATTTGTGTAAAATCATTTACATTTAATCTACAGTCTATTTCTTTTAATATATCTATTATTTTGCGATTTTTATCTTTATAGTTACCTAATGTTTCTAATAAAGCATTTGTAAAAGCTCCTCTATCACCAAGATCAGCAGATGTTTGTTCATCTAAACAACCAGAAAACATAAAAACATCACCTTCTGTTTCTATTTTTTTGTTAGTAAGAAATAACGTATATTTATTTATCCAATCATCTTCATTATACACGCCTGTTTCTATATTTTGTTTTTCGCGATTATAAACTAAATTATATTGTAAATTCAACATTGTACCACTATGACAACAATCTGTAAAACACCATAATGTAACATCTTTTGGTATAATTTTTACTAAATTATCATATAACCATACATCTGTTATAAAACCACTTTTTTTATAATCAAGTGGTACTAAAACTTCATCTAAATCATCTCCTATTTTAATTTCATTATCATTTTCTATTTGAGAACCATGACCTGAATAGTAAAATAACAATGAATCACCTGCTACTGTATTTTTAACCAAGTTATAAATAGAATCTTTTACATTTTGTAAAGTTGGCTTTACAGTTGTCTCATCTGTTAATTTAGTTGTATTTTCTATTTTATATTCACAATTCTCTATGATAAAATTTTGAATGTTATTTATATCATTTATACATCCACCCAATTCGTATTTTGATCCTGTATAATTTATTCCTATTAAAAGTGCCTTTTTCATATATATTATACAATAAATAAAATATACGGAATAAAAGAATTATTTTAAATAAAAAGATAATTATATCTCTGATTTCTCTATTTCTTCTAATTTATTTTCTTTTAATTTGTTTTCTTTTATATTTTCATCTAATAATTTTGTTATATTTGTTCTTCCCTTTTCTGGTTCGTTTAATCTAATTTCATGCAATAATAGTACTCCTTTTCCAACGTTTATATGCATTTCTCCATTTGTATCTTTTAACTTTTCAATAAATTTTCTACATTGACGTATATTTGTAAAAATTCCTAATATATCAGAATATTCATTTAAAGATAAAACGTATACTCTTTGTCCCATTTAATTATTATTTATTAAATAAAATAATTAAATATTTTTAACATTCTTTTTCTTTATTCAGTTGTTGTTTTGTAATAACAATTTTTTCTTTTATAATTTCATATTTTTCTCTTTTTGTAATTTTACTTTCACATTTATCAATTTTAGGATAAATTAATTAAAATTAAAATATTTACTTAATGTAAAATGGATCGTTTACGAAAAAAATTAGGTTTACCATCGGTTATTAAAAGTGACAAATCAGTTGCTCAAATTCAACAAGAATGGAAAGAAGCATTAGAAAACAGAAGAAAAGAAAATGAATTGGACAAACGATTTGGTGGGTCTAAGAAACGTCTAGTTAAAAAAAGTTCCAAAAAACGTCTAGTTAAAAAACGTTCGGTTAAAAGACGTTCGGTTAAAAGAACTAGTAAAAAACGTTCGGTTAAAAGACGTTCGGTTAAAAGACGTTCGACTAAAAGAACTAGTAAAAAACGTTCTGTTAAAAGACGTTCGGTTAAAAGACGTTCTACTAAAAGAACTAGTAAAAAACGTTCGGTTAAAAGACGTTCGGTTAAAAGACGTTCTACTAAAAGAACTAGTAAAAAACGTTCTGTTAAACAATTATACTTATAAATAAAATTTTTAAACTAACATTATCGTTCTTCATTTTATGTTTTATTTATTATAAAATATAAAATATTCATTTTTTTACTGTTTTGGTAATTAGAATTAGTTCGAGTACGCTAATCCACCCATACCAGCCATAATTCTGAGAACATTATAGTTGACAGCGTAAACACGAAGTTTAGAAGCACCTCCAACTTGAGTAGAAAGTTGAAGAGTAGCATTATCAATACGGGACATATTGACAGTTCCAGAAGGTTGATGTTGTTCTGGGTTTAGGGCAAATGAGTAAACATAGATACCAACAGCTGGGATACGGGTATGATGTTGGTATGGTTGAACAAGGTTAAAGTAAGCACCTTCACGAACAGAGAATCGATCTTGTCCGTTTAATTGAAGCTTAGCATCAACAACAGAATGTCCACCAGCACCAGTACCAGAGTAATCGGATAGTTCAGCAGTATCTTTTTGAACAACCCAAATGAGCTCCTTACATGGATGATTCAATGCAAGTTTGCTCTTGATAGAACTGGTTCCATTAGGAACTGATTCAGCACCAGTGAATTGAAGTTGTTCAATGAGATATTCGTGCTGAACTTGAGCAAATTGACGACGTTCATCAGTATCAAGATAAATGTAATCAATGTAAAGAGATGCATCAAAACTAGATCCAACAGTGACAGTACCAGATCCAATCTTTTCGTAAAGATCAACAGCATCTCTAAATGTAATGTTAAATTTAACTTCGTGATATTGAAGAGCAATTAATGGTAAAGCAAGACCAGGGTTTCTACAGAACCAGAATTGAAGTGGAACGTAAAGAGTTGCTGCACTGGTACCAGCAGAAGTAGTGGTAATACCAGTTGATTCATCGTAATTTTTAGTAGTTAAAGCAACAGTGTTACCAATCATAGTGTTGTATCCAGCTTCCTTTTCAGCAGTTTGAGTTAATTCGTTCCAGATGTTTAACCAATCACCATAATGAGTGTCAATGGTTTGTCCACCAATTTCAACATAAACAGTATCAATCAAGTTGTGTCCAACCATAGAATCCCAAGCTATACTACCACTATCTACAGATAAAGATGGAAGATCAACTTGAAGATAGACCTTGTGAATTAAATCACCATTTCTTGAAACAGTGCAAGAAACTTTTCGTCCAAAATCAACAGATCCGGTGAAAGTTTGCTCAATTGCTTCAATGGCAAAGTTAGTATGTCTTCGATAGACAACTTTAAAAAAAGTAATTTGAGGATTACCAGTACATTTCCTCTACATTATCTTTCGATAATGATTAGACTATATCTTATGAAGATTTATCAATTTTAAGATTTGCAAAATCTATATTTAATAAATCTCCCGAAAACCATTTAGTCGTTGAACCTTCTTCTTTAAATTTTTCTAATTTTTTAATAATATTATTTATTTGATTTATACTAATGTCTTTTTTAGATGAATTATATTTTACTGTAACTGGCATCATATTCGACCAATTCCAACATTTTAATTTTTCATCTTCTATTTTTAAATCAAATTTACATACAGGTATAATATGATCAATTGACCAATACGAACCGTAATTATCCCAGTTCATTTCTTTTGTAAAATTATATTCAAACCATTCTCTTAAATATTGAATATTACAACCAATATAATTCATTGTTGAATTATTTTTAATTAAAACAACTCTTAAACGTGCAGCTAATGATTTTTTTAATCTATAATTAATATTAGATCGACTTTCATTTCTACACCATTCAGTTTTCTGTTCTGTTAAAAATTTAGGATAACAAAGTAGACAAATTTTTTTTTTATAAAACTTTTTTAATTTAGCAAAATCTTTTAATGCTTTTTCTTTTTCGCATTTTTCACATTTTACTACAAAAGTTTCTATTCTTTTTTGTCTACTTTTTTTTTTTCTTATTTTATCCTTTTCATTTAAACATTTTTTACATGTTTTTGAATATGAATTTTCTCTATCAGTATATTTTCTATATTTATTAATTGGTTGTATAATCTCACATTGATCACATATTTTACCTTCCATGTATCTTTATAATATATTAAAATTTTTCAATTTTTAAAGAAGCTTGGCTGCTGATTGCCCATTTCAATTAATCTAAATTATTTTAGATTTAATATTTATCTTATTCATTTTCACTACAATACAAAATTAACATTTATGTAATTTTATACAGGTAATTTTAAAAAAATTACTACCCAAGTTTTTGTCTTGGCCACAAAATTCTCACGAATTCTGCTTAGTAGAATAAGCTTTAGGGGTTCCCAGCAATTTGATCTTCTTACCAGGGGTTTTAAAATAATTATTTCCCTGATTAACATCAATGATTCGAATTTATATTCGAGTTCATAAAGGGCTTTATGAATATCTTATTGTTTCGATATTCCCCGACATTTTTCTACCCTACTGGATTTTAAGGTAAATATCTTGTGCACCATAAGCTACTAATTGCATTAATCCACCACCCATTTTGTTTTTGTTTTTATACTATGCTAAAAGAAAAAAAAATTCTGTAATTAACAAATAAAATCGCATAAAAAATGCAGATCTTATATCTTTAAATTAAATTAAACGACTATAAACACATATTTTAAACCATCATTTTGTATATCCATTTAAATAAACCACCTTTATTACCATCGATAAAGGTATCTTCTTTTACTACTGTATCAAAAAAGTCATTGTAAACTATAATTGCAGATTCCATAAAACCATCTTCTCTAAACGATTTATTCAATATACTTTCTTCACTTATAATAGATAATGGATTTCGTATTATATGCTGTTTCATTTTATCACTTTCATCTTTACTTTTATCTTTACTTTTATCTTTGTTTTCAATTTCCCTATAATTAATTTCTTTTTCGATTTGTATTTCGTCAAGTACAGACCTTGTCGATATATCTTTTATTACGTCTTCAATTAAATATCTTTTTTTCCTATCAATTTGTAACATTCCTAATAATAATTCCTTAATGGTTTTATTTAAAAATGATTTTTTATTTACTTTTTTGTTCATTATTTCTTGAATAATGTTCATTCTGTAAAAATTCTCTAATTCTTTGATATTATTAATATTTGAAAAAGGCAATAAATTAAATATAGATTCGTAAATACAAATACCTAAACTCCAAATATCTATACGTTTATCATAAAAATATAAATCTGATATCTTTTTCTTTTTATATGATGTTATATTTTCCATTTTTCTCATATTTAAAATAATCTCAGGAGCCATATAATAAGGTGTTCCTGATAATTTAAAGTACTTTGCCGAACTGACGTGTTCAGCGTCAGTAAGGTACTTTGCCGAACTGACGTGTTCAGCGTTAAAAGATCCTTTAGTTAAATCATAACAAGAAAAACCAAAATCAGATATTTTAAAAATAATATAATTATTATCAGTAAGGTAAATTAAAATGTTGTGCAACTTGATATCTCTATGTATAATATTTTTATCATGAATGTATTTTAATCCATTACTTGTTTGGCGAATAAAAGAAATCAGAAAATCATCAGAAAATCCACCAAAACTATTTCTTTTAATTTCTTTATTCTTTTTTAAATATTCATACACATCTCCTCCATTACAATATTCCATGTGCAAATAATATATTCCTCGTTTCCTTGTATATTCGTAAAATTTTATAATATTTAGGTCATCCAACATTTTTAAAATATCTATTTCACCTTCTATCATTTCTTCTAATTTTTTATAATAATATCTATATTCTATATCATCAGTTTTATCACTTTCATCATCGTTTTTGTCTTGTACCTTTGATGATACATGGCAAGGTACAATTTTTTTTCTAGACATATTTTTCATTTTATATTTTTTTACTAATTCATTCGTATCTATTTTTTTAATAATAAACTGATTAGAAACCTTACCGTCTATTAAAGGCTTAGAACATAAAAAGACATTTGAAAACGAACCTTTTCCAATAATTTTTATGATTTTTATATCATCATTATCTATATCTGTATCCATATAATATATCCATATTATAATCAGACATAATTTTTATTCTAATTTTACTTATTTAATTATAGTTCTTCTCTTCTAACTACATTTATTTTTGTTAAATCTTTTACATTATTTTTATTTAAAAAAACATCAATGTTAGGATATTTTAGAGTAATCTTTTTAAATGCAAATTTTATATTTTTATCATTCTGATAAAAAAATTCCTTTTTTACATGATACCTGTTTAATAACCTGAAAATCATCTTTTCAGCTCTATGATGATCACCTACTCTTTGAAGATGTAAAATACTACAATCTGGATAATATGTACCATATCTTTGCATTATATGATTTTCTACTTCTTTTTTAGTATTTTTATTTCCAAATTTAGTTTTACCAATTTTTACAATATCTTTATCAGAATATTTTAAATTTGTTTTGATACAATAAATAAACCCATCATTTTCAATTAATTTATCTAATTTAGACACCTTACCGTCTAATACCGTCGGTAAAGCTACCTTACAGTCGTCTGTCATAAATGTATATTGGTATATTGGTATATTGGCTTAATTATACATTTTTTTTATTTTCATTTTTTTTTATAAGTCTAAAAGGTCCTTTTCAAAAAATATTTTTGCAGAATCATACCCACTTTGGATTAATAATTTTTTTTCTTCCAATGTCAATTTATAATTTACAAAGTTTGTTATTTTATAAGCATCTATACAGATTGTATGAGATATATATTTATCTAAACGACTTGAACGCCTTTCCTTTTCCAACATAAAAAATTGCAATACATTAGACATATAATCCGTAAAATTTTCTATTTTAACATCATGTTCAGGTGTTATTTCATTAAACGTTACTAATTTACACCCTAATACAGTTGATAAATCATCTTTAAACAAATACATTGGATGATTTGCTACCAATCCTCCATCTACATATATATCACCTTTATATTTTTCGGCAGAAAATAAAAAAGGTATACTTATAGACATTCTTATCGCTTTCAATACCTTTAATTTAGGAGTTTTTTCATAATCAAATACACCTAATGTATATTTATTTACATTACTTGCTAAAATTTGAAGATGAATACCAGTTTTCTTGTATAATTGCGAAAAAGTAACATCTTGATTGTAACCCTTTTTTATTAAAAAAGTTGCTAACCATTCTATTAGTTTTTTACCTGATTCTAAACCATATTTTTGTAAAAAATTTCGTATTTTAATATCACTTAAATCTTCAAAATCTATATTATAAATCATTTCTTCTAATTCTTCACAATTATAATTTAATGTATACAATAAACCCATAAAACATCCAACTGAAACACATGTAATCTTTTTTATATCTATTTTAGGATATATATAATCATTTTCATTTATATTTTTATCCATTTCTTCAATAAGACGTAATTTTTTTAATTTATCTAAATATTTTATGACTCCAATGTATGCTACACCCTTTGTACCACCACCACTACAAACTAATGTATTAATTAGTTTTTTAGAAAATTTTGTTTTATCAGATTCCATTTATATCTAATTTTATTTTATATATCTTAAAAAAACATAAAATAAATTAAAAAGCTTAAAGCTTAATCAAGAAGGATATCTTTAAACCTTTTATCTTCGATATCCTTTACTATATAACGTTTTTCTGTAAAATTATTATCATTTTTATATAAAATAAATACAGAGTTACTATTTATATTCAAATAACAAAAAAATGTACCCAATTTAAAATGATCTTTATCATAATAATATATAAAACTTCTAAAATCTTTTGTTATATCATCCTCTATTCCTATACATTTACTTTCACTACCTTCGGTAAAGGTACCTTCTTGTTTATCGTCAGTTGATCGTGTTTGTTCAATTATACCACAATACAAAATAATATTTTTTCTGTTACAAAAATCATTCATATCTTTTTTAAAATGATCAACTTCTTTTTGAACATCACTTTTTTTATCAGATATAAAAATAACAGGTTGTTCATTACCATTTTCTACAATATAATATTCTTCTAAATAACAATAACCGTTATCATTTTTTTGTAATAACATTTCTTCCTTTTTATAAAACCCATTATTTTTTCGCATAAAAATCTTATAATATGAATAAATATTTAAGATACAAGTAATTATCGCAAATCTATATATATATCCTACAATACAAAATAGAAAACATACACATAGTAATAATATTTCAAACATTTTTTATTTAAAAGCAAATATACTTATTAATTATATTCTCTTTTAAATGGATTTTTTTTCAATTTTTCAAAATAATACAACAACCAATGACGATGATAAAAAAAAAGTTGTTAAAAAAAGAAATAGTAAAGGTGATACCTTTAATGAAAGTGAAAAATTACGCGATACCTTTAATGATACCTTTAATGATACCTTTAATGATGGTCCCAAGTCTCAAGATGATTCTATTAAAAAAGATATTTATAATACAACATTATATAAAAATATAAATAAAAATATAAAAAGGGGAGATTTTGTTAAAATAATAAGAGTTAAGGATAGTTATTTAAATGTTTATAAAGGTTACATAGGAGAAATTAAAGATTATAAAAGAGATCAAGACTTTGCTATTGTATTTTTACATAGTATTAATAATTCACCATTTGTTAAATTTCCAATCGATCATTTTATTATTACAGACTAGTTTTTTCTTCTGTGTCAATTAAATTTGTGTCAATTAAATTTGTATAATTTATTGATCTATTTGTATTAAATAATTCATGTATTGTTTTTTTTAAAAATTTCAAAGCTGTTAATTTATTAGTATTTGTATCGTGTTTTTTTATATTTATTTCATTCTTATTTATAATATAATAACTAGATTTATCACTTGGATTTTTATTCAAAAGTAAAAGAAATATACTCTTATAATCATCCTTTATATCACCATTGCTTATATAAACAAACCAAGTTTCATTTGATGTTTTTAATTTTAAATCATTGTACATTTTATTAAACGTACATAAACCAGATTTTACTACATCTGATTTATTTTTACTAATGTAATCTACTCTTTTAAATTTATCTAATTTATAATCTTTAAGAGTAACTGTCATATAAATTTCTAAACATTTAGAAATATTATCTATATCTTGATCTAACAAGTCTATACAATAATATACATCTAATTTTTTTAAAGAATTACTTATATTTATTTTTTCTAAATCTTTTGTCAATTCATCACATTGCATTTACAACCTTTTCTTTATATTATTTTATCAATTTTTTATTATTTTTCTAATTTGTTAGGTAATACACAAGTCAATGCCTTTTTAGAACAAATAGCTCTTGATTTTTCGTATTTTTCAAGTACTATTTTAAAAGATGGTGTCGGTACTGTAACAAATGTATCATTTTTAAATTTATTAATCGTATTATAATATTCTTCTTTAGATATTAATTTGTCATGATACATTTTTTTTAACTTTATCTTTTCATCTTTATAACATTTTTGTTCCTGATTTATTAATTTTTTATTTACTTTATCTTTTATTAAATACAACCAATACATTAATTCAATACGACCAACTAAATATGGTTCCATTGGCAATTCTTTTACAAAAATGGTCAAGGAATTTCTACAAAAAATACATGGCAAAATCATTTCTAAATTAGAAAGAAAATCTTTAAATGCTCTTTTAATCTTTCTATCATTTTCTGTTTTTATTTTTACAGGATATCTTCCTATAATTGTTGTAAATAAGAAATCCCAGCAATTTGGACCCCATTTTGAAGTTGCCATTCCTTGAAGAGAATGAAAAGATACATAATCTATATTTTCTGGTAACATTTTTTTCATGCTAAGTTATTATTACTATATATTTATAAAAAATATAAATATAATTAGTTGTTAAATTGGTTAATATATTTTATTTTAGTTGATTAGTTTATTTATTCTTCTACTTGCCATTTTATTACCTTACTTTGTTACTACTAAGCTTGTGATGTTAATGTAGTATTATAACTTACTACATTTATTGTATTACTAACAACCTTGGAACCCCAATAATAATTTGCACCAACCGTCGTTATAGGTGCAAATAAACAAGATCCGTAAACAATACTTGCACCAACAGAAGCATCTCCCTTTATAGCATAATTAGTTGTTGCTGGAGGTGACCCTGGACTAATAGGATTATAAATACTATTTGTTGGAATATTAAAAATACAATGACTTAATACAAGATTTGTTGCATTAGACATTTTAACCCCATTCGAATTTAATTGCGAATTCGCAATTGTGCAGCTTGTAAAATAAGCAACAACTGTACCCACCAATTCAATCACTTCACTCCCATTATTATCAATATACGAATAATTAAATGATATATTCGTAGAGCCATTAATTGAAATAGTAGAAACAGTACGACCATAAATATTACAATTAGAAAAAGTTCCTATAACAGCAGACCCAGATGCCATATAAACAGCATTTTGATTACCATCTCCCGTAACAGTAATATCACTTCTGAAAATATTAACTCTCATACTAGTTGTATTTGTAAATGCCAACGCCTTTACATTTGCATTTGATGTATATATCATGCAATCTTTTATATACACGTTTCCAGTATGATTTCCCGTATATTCAAAAACACTGTTTGTAGAACCAACAAACGAAATATTTTCAAATGTATAATAGTTTGCAAACGTTCCACCAGATGAACTTCTAGGATTTATAACCAATCTACCATTAATTCTAACAGTTTTTGTAGAACCAATTGCGGAACCTTTTAAATAAATATTAGGTTTTATAACTGTCACATTTTCATTATAATTTCCTACAGATATATTAATAACAACTGACACATTATCAGCATAAGTATTTGCTAGAGCTAAAGCACCTGATACTGTTAAAAAAGGCGATTTTATTGATCCATTTCCATTCGTATCATCTCCATCTTTAGAAACATATATTTCATTTTCAAATGAAATGTTATTTAATTCAAAGGCAAGATTGTCAATTGCCTGTTGTATATTTGATGGAGAAGATGACGACCAATCTCCCACATTTGTAATTGTATACTCTACACTACTTGCTTCTAAAGTTACCGGATTACTTGCATACGACCCAGCATCATTAGATGCCCCAGTTGGAGAAATAGTATTTGCCTTAAATCTAATTGATGTAGTCGTACCTGTCAGATTTGCATTCGTATAATACATTTGACCAGCATTTTGACCATTCGTAGTTATATTTTCTATAAAAAATTTCACATTTGTAATATCTCCAGTAAAATGACTATTTAAAGTCCACCCAGATGGACTTAAAGTGCCATTTATTTCCCACAATGCAGTCTTGTTTAATTCAGAATTAACTAAATTAATAACATCTATAGAAATAATAGCATTAAAACTTTTAGTTTGGATATTATAAAAAATAAAATTAGAAATTGGCTCTGGTACAACTACATTGTTTTGTAATGTATCTTGACGCTCATATATAATATCTCCTAAACTAGGAGTAATATTTACACTATTAACAGTTAAATGTTCACCTATATGCGCAGATAATTTGACACCCAATCCACCAGATGTCAAAAGAGACCCCGTAGTCGTACTAGAAGAATCATATGTTGAAAGAATAGACAATGGCTGTTCTTGAAATTGAGCGTCTTGAAGAAAATTCATATAATATATAAATTAATTAAATAAATTTTTAATAAAAAAGTAACGTACATTTTTTCATACAAGTTACAATTCCAAATTATTTAATTCATATTTTGTTTTCGTGCTTTCTAGTTTGTTTAATTCTTCTGCTTTTAGATTATATGCTTTTGCAGCATCTAATTCATCCTTAAACGTACCGCAATGAATTACTTTACCATTATGTTTAATGTATGTTCTAAATTTACCATTATCATTTCTTATAGTAACTCCAGTAAATCTAGAATATTTTTTCCTTTTTAATTTTTCTAATTGGTGTACCTTGCCGTCTAACGACGTCTTCGTTAAAGGTATATGATTTTTTTCAATTGTTACAAAATTAGGGATTTCATTTAGTTTGTAATTTGTTTCGAAATGATTATTAAAGTAAAGAGCTTGTTCATTATATACTTTAGCACATTCTAAATCCGATTCGTTTTTAATTAATTTATAACTTTTATTTTTATATTGAATACTTGCTTCGAATATTCCCTTAGATCTTATAAAATACACACCATTAAAAGATGAAGTTTTATTTTCATATTTATTTTTATAATTTTCTTCTAGTATATCTCTAGGGTTCGGTACATAATTTATAATTTCATTTAATTTATAATTTATATTTTCAGTTTCCTTTAAATAACTTGCATAATCATTATAAATGATTGCTGCTTCTATCTCTGTATCATATACTCCTAAAAAAATAGTTTTATTATCTTTTGTTAATCTTGAAGCCCATTTATTATTTTTAATACACCAAGAAATACCATTATATTGACTTAATTTATCATTTCTTTTTAAAAAATTAGAATTTTTATATTTTTCAGGTTTCTTTTCTTTATCTACTATTTCTAATGGTAATTTTTCTGCATATATTTTAAATGATTCATGATCTATAAAATTATAATTGTCAGTGATTTCAATACTTTTCTTAATTATATGAACAGCATAATTTAATTCTATATTATTAGATAAATAAAACCATTCATTGCGTTTTTTTATTTTAAATGGGTCTAATATTACATGTATGATTTTTTCTGCATATTTCATATTGTTACATTTAAATACACCAACAAATTCTAATGTTTTTTGACTAGAACCTATATTTAATGTTGTTAAACGTTTATCTGGATTATCACATAAACCTATTTTATACGAACCTATACTAGACTCGTCTTTTATTAAATAAACATATCCGTTTTTATAACAAAATCCTTCTGTTTCTGGTTTATTTTCTAATAATTGGATTTTTTTCTGTTGTTCTTGTAATTGTTCTTTCATCAATTCATTATACACCATTTCTAATTTTATATAATAATCATGTATTTTATCTGCATTATCTGTATTACTTTTTAAACATAATTTTTTAAATGTATTTATATTCAACATTATAGTTTCTTGGTTATACCCACCTTCATTTTTGCGCTCATCCCAACGGATGAGCGCTATTTTATAATCTCTATTTTCAGTAAAATGTTGTTTTAATAATCTTTTTCCATTGGCTTTGTTTGAAAATCCTATAAATTTCCATACATTTTCTAAATTTACAACAAAATCATCAACTGGATGATAATTCAAGTATAAAAACAAGTTTGCTACATACAATTTTTGTTCTTCTTCAGAAAAATGGTGTTCTAGTTTGTCTATTAATTTAGTTTTGTCGTAAATTTGAATAGAACTAGTTTGTATAAGAGTTTTTATATCAACTGGTGTTTTATTTATTTCCATTTTAATTTATATGTTCTTTTATCTTTAAATAACTTTAATTAAATAAACAAAATTTAATTAAAAAAATATTACAAGCATCAAATAGTACCAACACCTTGCCGTCTATCATTAAAGGTATCGACATCGATCATTTAAAGAATTTCTAATCCACGTCGAAGTGAAGCAGGACTTTGTTCATAACTGCTTTGATTCCATGGTCCAACGTTTTCCTTTGGAATAGGTGGCAATACTCGTAAATCTAGGTACGGGATTTTATTACTTTGCATCACTGTATTAATCCCTGCATGAAAACCACTTACTAAAAAGTTTTGTTCCTTTAATAATTGAGAGACAGGATTTTCTTTTGCAAAGGCATTGGCATCATCATATTTAGGAAGGAGATCATCAGCTGTTAATTTTTGTTGTCCAGCAACAACGTCATCAATTTGTTTTTGCTGTGCATCTGCGTTAGGCATATTTGCTGGTGAAAATGTCATAGTAGGTTGGTTAGCTGGTAGTTCAAGAGGAGCTTGATTTACAACTGGAGCAGCTGGAGCATCTACGTTTTCTAAACTTTCTTTTTTAGATCCCTTCATATATGTCATTAAAAAATATACTAATCCTACAATTAATAAAATTTTGACAAGATCATTTGATTTAATTGTTTCAATAATATTATCCATTCTCTTTTTTATTATAGTATAACAAAATAAATTTTTTTTAAATAAATAAAAAGTAATTTAAACATTTGTTTATATTTTATATAAATGAAAAGAATAATGTCCTCTGACGGATTTTTTTCTGATATTAACGATGAAGATATTCTAGATAATTATACACTAGATACAGATGAATTTTTTTTTTGCTACTCTGATCAAATATTAGATATTTACTACGAATTTAAAGAAAGATTCACGTCTTCTCCATTTTTTTTTTCCTATTTAACTTATCCTATATTATCAGATTTCATACACCAATTGATAGTACAAAGAAATTTACAACTAACCAAAACATATAATTTAAATAATTTAAATAATTTAAATGATTTTGATGATTTTTATAGTGTAGAAATAGAATATTCATACAATATTTTAAATACATTTTTAAGAAAATTTAAATTCTCTTTAACACGTAATCTTTTTATTCAATTCTGTATTCTTTATTCGGATTTACATGAATTAAAAAATTCTCGTAGTTATTAAATTAAGCTTAGGCAAAGTAAAGAAAAAAGCTATTTTATACAATTACCTTTTTTATTACGTGCTTGTTTTTTAGGTATACCGTATATAAGATTTATCGCCATTAAAAAAGTATCTCCTATATCATCCTTTTTTTGATGTGAATCAAAAAAGGGTATCCACTTTTCCATTTCATCTTTACTAAATTTATTTTCTAAAAACCATCTACAATATTGTACACTTAACCATTTTCTTTTTGCATATGAATCTTTTAAATTACATGTTAAAATCGGACCAGTATAACATTTCAACTTTTGACTCGCTCTTACAAATCTTATAGTACAATTTGTATCTTTCATTAATTCTACTAATTTTCCATAAATAATATGAGATGTAAATTTCATTTTTTGATTTACCTTTGGTTGTAATTCTATAACAATATTCTTCAACTCTAAAAAGAGTTCTATATTCTCTCTATATATACTATCTAATTTCTCTAAAACAATTTTTGCTATATCTTGTAACAAATATTCGTCTATTTTCTTTTTTTTAAATATATTAGATTTTGTGATGTTAATATCTTTTGGAAAATGTGTTTTACAACAATACACTGCATTTTGAGTTAATACGTCTTTATAAGTAAAACCGCATAATTTATTACATATTTTACCAGATTTTTGAAGCTGTTCGCAACGATATTCATCTGAATTTAAAGTATTAAATACATTCCATAATTTTATTGAATAAGTAGTTAAATCATTTTTATCACTTGCCGTCATAAGACACATTGCTAAATTACGTAAACCAATATCAATCGATAAAAACATATCAAGTTAAAATTTACAAATATTTTATAAAAAAGTTTTTACCACACTTTCATTTCATCTATACACTCTTTTTATCTCGTCTATATCGCAAAATTAAAAAATTACTCTATAGCAATATGCTTCTTAATGAGTTTGAAAAATTAGCACTTCGTAAATTTAAAATTAAAAGTATTTTACCAGATGCGACCA
>Ga0208554_1000047_pt1 | contig 22496 bp, 4 predicted proteins | sample Colrivmet1371B02_FD_187628 | JGI IMG/M metagenome (GOLD analysis project Ga0208554, IMG submission 187628) | Estuarine microbial communities from the Columbia River estuary - metaG 1371B-02 (SPAdes) (version 2) | ecosystem: Environmental > Aquatic > Marine > Intertidal zone > Estuary | place...
TTATATGCAATTACGGTATCTGCAGCAAACATCGTTGGTTCAATTGTAAGTGTTGGAAGTATAGCAACACCTGGTGCTACAGTAGGAACATTATATGCTAGTACGATTACATCAGCGAATGCTCAAGTGAGTGGAACAATTTCTGCTGCAACACATGTTGGTTCATTGTTTTCTGCTGGCTCAATTGGTGTTGTTGGTGCTACAGTAACATCTTTGTATGCAAGCGTGGTAACAACTGGATCATTACAAGCAAGTGGTACAGTTTCTGCTGGTACAATTGTTACTTCAATTGTTAGTGCTGGAAGCATCGGTGTTTCAGGAGCGACAGTTGGTTCGATATATTCTACAACTATATCTGCTGCAAATGCCAGAATAAGTGGTACTCTTCATGCTACACAAGCAAATTTTAATAGAATTGATATGTATGGTACATCTACATACGATGGTATATGGTTAAATGGTAACTGGATACATGCTAGTAATACGACAATGGGTTGTATGATGGCTGGTGGTAATATGATTTGGTCAAGTGATACAAATTATGATCTAGTAGTAAATAATAAATTAAAAGCTGCACAAGTAAGTACAGGAACACTTTCAACATCTTCTGGTATAACTGCTGGTAGTTCAATTAATGTTGTTGGTAATGTTAAACACACAGGGTATAATTATATTAATTCAGTGAGTACAACTGTTTCAACAGGAACATATCTCATTGGTACAAATGTTACATCAGGTGTATCATGGGGAAGTCCTATGAATCTTGAAATGTATATAACAACAGATAGACCAGGATGTCATCAAAATATGAAAGTAAGAATAACGAATAATTATGCTGCTGGTGTAGGTTATCCTTCTGTTGAAATTCTTCAAGGTGGGTGGCCAAATGTAGGTGATGCATCAAGTGATTATATGTCTGCTATTGTTATAGATAGTTTAACTACGCCTGAATATACATCTGGTATTTATGTAACAATTGTTTCACCAAATACAATGACATTAGGAGTTACTTTATTAGAAAGTATATCTGATGTAAGATTTAATTTATTAACTCCAATTTCAGCTACATCTTATAGTGCTGGTAATTTATATACATACTCTACACATCCTGATGTTATAGCATCATATGGTCGTAGTAATCAACTTGTGTTATCAGCATCACAAGGTAATGTTGGTATTAATACATCTGCACCTGCGTATAAATTAGATGTAAATGGAAGTTTCAGAGCTTCAAGTGTTGCCTCATCATCGGTTACATCAAGTAATATGTCATCTTTAAATGCAACAGTTGCTAATCTTAATGCTAGTATAATGACAGTAGGAACTTTATATGTTTCCGGAAGTACTATATCTGTAAATACAAGTCAAGCTAATTACACTTATACAAATGTAACAGCAGCTACATTAAATGCAACATTAATTACAACTGCCAGTTTAGGTGCATCTGATGCTACAATTGGGTCAGTTTATGCTACTACAATTTCATCTGGAAGCATTGTAGGTACTACTATAACAGGTGGTAATATGATGGTAAGTGGTAGTGTAGGATCTGCTAGTGCATCGATTACAAATGTAGTTTCAACTAATATTTCAGTTGGTAACATATTAACAGGTAGTATTACTTCTACAACTTATACTGGTGGAAGTTTATCAGTTTCAGGTTCAGCATGGGTTGGTGGAACAGCCTCTATTAATACTGTTTCATCAGGTTCAGCATGGGTTAGTGGAACGGCCTCTATTAATACTGTTTCATCAGGCTCAACATGGGTTAGTGGAACGGCCTCTATTAATACTGTTTCATCAGGCTCAGCATGGGTTAGTGGAACGGCCTCTGTTAATACTGTTTCATCAGGCTCAGCATGGGTTAGTGGAACGGCCTCTGTTAATACTGTTTCATCTGCGAATATGTATGTATCAAATATAACAGCAAGTAATTTACTTTTAAATACAACTGATGATGTTTCTGCAATTAACCCAGATGCATTTAATACATTGATGGTTTATGAAGATATGCAAGGCGCTGCGTTACGTTCAGGAACATTAATCGGTAATGCAACATTTGATGCTACGAATGATTATGTACAATTAACATCCAATGCAAATAGTCAAAATGGAACTTATTATTGGAATATGAATCCTGGAAATAGTTTCTCAGTTAATTTTGAATTATACGTAGGTGGGGGAACAATAGGATCTGCTGACGAAACAACATTTTATGTAAACACGAGTAGTGGTGCTGGTTATAGTGTCAAATTTACAGAATATGCAGGTAGTCCAACTAAGGGGATAACTCTTTGGTATAATAATACTAGCTTAGCAAATTATCCAGATATTTCGTGGGCAAATAGTGCTTGGCATAAAATAAAAATAATATTCTTTAGAAATCAATTCCGTGTATTATTAGATAATAATCTTGTGATAAATTATTTCGATACAATAGATCGCGCATTAACAGGAGGAAATGCAATGGGATTCAATGCATGGACAGGCGGCGAAAATAACTATCATCGTATAAGAAATATCCGTATTGCTAAATTCACCGAAGGTTTATGGAGTTTTGATCATCAAACATCAGCTAATGTTGTGTATAATGGAGGAAATGTAGGTATTAATACAACAGCACCAAGTTATACATTAGATGTAGGTGGTACTATTGCTGGTTCATTAGTGACAACTGCAAACATTGCTGCATCGAAAGCTACCATTGGTAATATGACGGGTACAAATATAACATTTGCTAACATGAATGGTACAAATATAACAATTGGTACAATTAATGCAACTACATTAACATCAGGAACCATTGTTGCTAACACTATTACAGGATCAAATATGATGTTAAGTGGTAGTATAGGTAGTAGTGCTGCTACAGTAGGAAATGTCTTTGTGTCATTAGGTATAACAACTGGTAGTATAAATGTAACTATAATTTCATCAGGAACTTTAGCTGGTTCATTGGTAACAAGCGCAAATATAACAGCATCCAAGGGAACAATTGGTAATTTACTCTCTTCAAATGCTACAATTGGTGGGATAATCGCAACCAACGCTTCAGTTGGAGCGGTAGTTGCTACTACAATAACAGCTGGTAATATAGGAGCTACATACATTTCAGCAGGAACGATGTTATTAGCTCCAAGTGCGACAATAAGTAACATTGTTGCTTCATCAGTTTCAACAGGAACGATAGTTGCTGGTGGTAACATGACTTTATCAAGAACAAAAATGATATCAACAAGTCCAGATGATGCTTTTATTTATTCAAATAATACAGTTGGTCATTATTCATTAGGATGGAATGGCGATGTAGCAACTGCTGCTGGGGATATGGCATATTTAGCAGGTTACGGTGGTATAAGATTCTTTTCATCAGGTGTTCCAAGAATGGTTGTAGAATTTGGAGGGAACGTTGGTATTAATACGACATCACCAGGATATACATTAGATGTGAATGGAACAGCTGCTGCATCAACATTCTTTGGTACCTTAGTTAGTGCTGGTTCAATGGGTGCTGCTGGTATTACTGCTGGAACACTTTATGCATCTACAATTACATGTGCTAATGCACAATTAAGTGGTACAATTTCTGCTGGAACAATTAGAGGTAATACTATATTCGCAGACAATTCAATTAATATTAATGGTAATAGTAATTTCTATGCTAATAATTTATGGGTTGATGGATCTTTAATTCAAAACACTAGATGGGTGTTATCCGGTGATAACACAATGTTATCAGGTGAAGCCGATGGTACATTAATTGTTGGTAAAACTGGAACACCAAAAAGTTTAAAAGCTGCCCATAATAGTAATACAATTGGATCTTTGTTTACAACGAATGGGAATGTTGGTATTGGAACAACAACACCAGGATATAAATTAGATGTAGCTGGTGATATTAACTTTACTGGTAACTTACGTCAAAATGGTTCCATTTATAATGGAGGTACATCATCACAATGGACAACTACAGCTGGTAACATTTCTTATACAAGTGGTTCAGTTGTTGTGGGATCAACAATTTCAGCAGGAACCATGATTGCATCACCAAGTGCGACAATCAGTAACATTGTTGCTTCAACAAGTTTAACAGCAGGAACTGTAGTTGCAAGTAACGTATCAGCTACATACATTTCAGCAGGAACGATGTTAGTAGCTCCAAGTGCGACAATTGGTAACATTGTTGCTTCAACAAGTATATCAACTGGATCAGTAGTAGTTACTGGATCTATGTACTTAGATAATGTATATCATGGTTTAGCTTATGATGGAGGTGTGAATGGCCCTATGTTATATGGATATGATGGAGGTGCTTTAGCTTATGGTAGTTCAGGTGTAACTGTAGCTTCGTTAAAATGGAATTCAGGTGGTATTAGTACATCAAATGCTAGATTAACTGGTACACTTTCTGCGGGAACTCTTGTTGGTTCTTTAGTATCAGCATCTAATATTGTTGCTTCATCAGGTTTAACAGCAGGAACTGTAGTTGCAAGTAACATATCAGCTACATACATTTCAGCAGGAACGATGTTAGTAGCTCCAAGTGCAACGATTAGTGATGTTGCATCAGAAAATATATCAGTTGGTACTCTACGTAATACCACTTTAAATAATACGACTATAAATACATCAAAAATAAATATAACAGGAGCTGACAATCAAATAGTTTTATATGGAACAACATTAGGTGATGAAGTATCAATTAGATATGTAACAAGTAATTCTGATTTTTGGACTGTTGGTGTGAACAATGCTGTAGGTGTTAAAAACTTCGGATTTTATTACGGAGGATCTGGGCCAATTATGATGTTATCATCAGCTGGTAATGTTGGTATTGGTAAAGTAGGTGGTACTTTCAATGGTACTAATGTACCAGCATATTCATTGGATGTAAGAGGTATGGCAAATGCATCAACAGGTTTTACAGGACCTTCTGTAAGTGTAACAGGTGTAACAACTGGAACATTGAGACTAAATAATATATATGGTATTGATTTCGCAAATCGTTATGGTAATCAACAAATTGGATTAGCTGCATTCACAGGTGCTGATTTCTATGGTTTTGGTGCAGATAATGCCGCAATGCAATATCAAGCTGGATCAAATGCTGCACATAGATTCTACAATAATTCAACAATGGGAACATCTAATGCAGCGTTAGGTACATTAAGAGCATCAATTGATTCAAATGGTATTAGTACATCAAATATACAAGCAAGTGGTATAGTTTCATCTGCAACACTTGTTAGCACACAAGCAAGTATAGGAACTCTGAAGGCAACTAATATTTCAGCATCTAACTTGTATGTTTCTGGATATACAATTAGTGTTAACATTACAGCTGTTAACTTAGTACAAACAAATATATCAGCGGGGACAGTAGTTGCTGGTACGATAACAGCTGGTAATATAACATCAGCTAATATAGGAGCTACATTTATTTCAGCTGCAAGTATGTTAGTAGCACCAAATATAATATCATCATCAGGTTTAACAGCTGGGACAGTAGTTGCTGGTACGATAACAGCTGGTAACGTAAGATCGACAAGTGTTTCAACCGGATCTATAAACATGGATAGTGCAACAGGGTATGGTATTGATTTTGGAATTTCTCAAAATTCTAAATCTCTTACATTATACCGTGGTCTTGCAGGTACAGATTATTCTGGTATTGGTATAGATATTTATAGTAATGTAGCGTATCAGGCAATGCAAAATACTAGACATGAATTCTTCTGTTCATCAACAACAATAGGGGATGGAACATCTGTTGCATATATTGATAGTACTGGTATTAGTACATCAAGTTTAAGATCAAGTGGTATAACAAGTGCTAGTATATTAAGCACAAATATTACATCTACAAACATATTAATTACAAATATTTCAACTGGAACAATTAATGCAAGTACAGGTATAACAAGTGCTAGTATATTAAGCACAGATATTACATCTACAAACATATTAACTACTGGCATTTCAGCAGGAACAATGTCATTTGGTGCTAATGCTATTAGTATTGTACTTAACGGTAATGATAAGATCATTAACTTTACTGGTGGTTCTGTTGGTTATAATATAGGTAAAAACATGGGTGGTGGTTCAATGAATATAACCTTACCAAATCATTTTGGAATTCAAATGCGTTCAACAGCTGGTGCTGGTGGTGGTATATATCTTGGATCAACTGGAACTGTACATTTATCTGCTGGTTTTGGTGCAACAACTGGAAGTTTAATATGTACAAATGCTCAAGTTGATAATATAACTAGTGCTAGTATATTAAGTACAAATGTTACATCTACAAACATATTAGTTACAAATATTTCAACAGGATCTATTAAGATAAATAATACAGGATATGGTATTGATTTTGGACTTAATTATAGTTCTAAATCAATTTCCTTATTAAATAATTTAACACTTAATCTTTATGCTGGTATTGGTCTTAATGATTCTGGTGTAGCATATCAAACACCAGTAAATAGTAGACATGAATTCTTCTATGCATCTATGTCAGAAAGTGATGGAATATCTGTAGCCATAATTGATAGTACTGGTATTAGTACATCAAATTTAAGATCAAGTGGTATAACAAGTGCTAGTATATTAAGCACAAATATTACATCTACAAACATATTACTTAGTGGAACGATCACAACAAATAATGTAGTAGCTAATAGTGGCATTACTATTATGGGTGATAATAAACCTATATCGTTTACAACAGGTACAGTAGGATACAATGTAGGTACAAATTTACAAGGTGGTGCTATGCATACTGTATTACCAGGGCATTTTGCAATCCAAGGTCGTACACCAGGCGCTGCTGGTTTATATCTTGGTTCAACTGGTACCCTCCATATTGCATCTGGTGGTGTAACTAATGGTAGCTTAATATGTACAAATATAACAGCAAGTAATACAAGAACAACCGCATTAACAGTTGGATCAACATCATATACATCTGATGCTAGATTAAAAACAGATATCATGCCATTAAGTGATGCATTAAGCACAATCGCACAATTAAAACCATCTTCTTACAGAATGAAATTTAATTTAGATGATGAATTCGTTGATGATAAGATTAACTATGGTTTAATCGCTCAAGATGTATACAAAGTTGTTCCACAATTAGTATCTGGTAATACATCTGGAAGTAATACACTCGGTTTAGATTACAATAGTTTATTTGTACTAACAATGAAAGCACTTCAAGAATTAACAGAGGAACATAACAAATTAAAGGAAGACTTTGAAAACTTTAAAAATAGAATGTAACGTGGACTAACTAGTAAAAAGTGGCTACTGAAGTAAGTAATTAAAATTAAAAGAAATCATAATAAGGATGAGTAAGTAAATACTAAATTAAATACTAAATTAAATTACTAAATTAATTAATAAAAATGAACTAATTAATTTAAAACACCTAATATTATCGTACCCGTACCAATTTAAACGCGATTTTGCGTTAGGAATAATGTAGTTTCGCCTATGTAATTAATAAAAGAAATCCTAATACAATGCGGTTAGTACTTACTAAATTACTAAAAGAAATCCTAATATAATTACTAACATCCCTTTATCATTATCTGTTTACTGTCATCTTTTTACTATTTTTAATAAAATTATTATTAAAAATGTTAAATTACTAATTAATTACCATCGCGGAGCCATTAGTTTTCGTCGTGTGGGGGCGAAACCCTACAGCCTAGCAGTTAAAGTTAACAGTGCAGTTTGTGATATTTTTATCAATGTAACTATCTGTGACAACATCTAATGTGTTGTTATTATCATCGCTTACAATCATTTGACTGTCTACTACAAGTGCGCCAATGTTACTGTTACTTTCTACACTTGTTGCTTCAGTGAAAGCACTATCAGCTAATGAAGTTGATGTACTGTAACCTGTGAACCAACGGAGACCATCTGTTGAGTATGCAATTGTATTAGTTCCTGTACCAGTTGCAATGAATCTAGAACCATTCCATGTAATACCATTACCACTTGTTGAGAAAATACTTGTGCTATTTGCTACTGGATACCAAGTAACACCATCATCACTGTATATGATTGTATTTGTTCCACTTCCAACAGCAACATATCTAGATAATTCTGAACTGTAAGCAACATCACTACCACTTGTTGAGAAAAGGGAAGCGCTTCCACTAACAGTAGACCAAGAAACACCATCAGATGAATAAGAAATAGTATTATATGTACCTTTACCAACAGCAACGTATTTACCACCACCATAAACAACACCATTTGTATCATCAAGAGTAAGTGCAAAACCAGGTGTCCAAGAAATACCATCCGTTGAATATGCAAGTGTGTTTGTTCCTGAACCAGTTGCTACGAAACGAGCACCATTCCATGTAACACCAAGACCACTTGTTGAGAAAATACTTGTACCAATACCAGTCCAACTGATACCATCTGTACTATAAGCAATTGTATTTGTACCACTACCAACAGCAACGAAACGAGTACCATTCCATGCAACTCCATTACCTTGTGTAGAGAAAATGGATGTGGAAGAAGTTGCAGCTGTCCAACTGATACCATCTGTACTGTAAATAATGGTGTTTGTACCACTACCAACAGCAACATATTTACTACCATAAACAACCCCATTAAATGCATTTTGTTCTGGAAGAGCATTGCTTCCAATACCATTACCATAACTTGATATAATACTAGTTCCAATACCTGTCCAACTTATACCATCTGTTGAGTAAGCAATTGTATTTGTACCATAACCAACTGCAACAAATCTTGTACCATCCCATGCAATATTTCTACCATAACTTGAGAATATACTTTTACCGATACCTGTCCAACTGATACCATTGCTACTGTAAGCAATACTGTTACTACTACCATTACCCACAGCGACAAAACGTGTACCATTCCATGTAACACCAAAACCTTCACTTGAGAAAATGCTAGTACCAATTCCAGTCCAACTGATACCATCACTACTGTAAGCAATAGTATTTGTACCTTCGCCAACTGCAACCCAACGATTAAGTGAAGAACTCCAACCAATACCAGCACCTTCAGATGTGAAAATACTAGTTCCAATACCAGTCCAATTGATACCATCTGATGAGTAAGCAATACTGTTTGTACCATTACCAACAGCTACCCAACGTGTACCATTCCATGCAACACCCAAACCAGAATTTAAGAAAATACTTGTACCTATTGCAGTCCAATTAATACCATCACTTGAATAAGCTAATGTGTTTGTTCCAGCACCAGTTGCAACCCAAAGTGAACCATTCCATGCAACACTATTACAAACAGTTGAGAAAATACTTTTACCAATTCCTGTCCAATTGATTCCATCACTTGAGTATGCAATACTGTTAGTACCACGACCACCAGCAACCCATATCGTACCATTATATGCGGCACAAGAACCTTCTGAGAAAATACTAGTTCCAAGTCCAGTCCAATTAATACCATCACTTGAGTAAGCAATTGAATTTGTACCATTACCAGTTGCAACCCAACGTGTACCACCTGATACAACACCACCCCAGTTATAACCACTAACAGCAGATGTCCAACTGTCACCATTTGAACTGTATACTAATGCAGCATTACTACCACTTCCACCAGCAACCCATTGTGATAGTGCTGAGCTGTATGTAACACAGTTTCCACTTGTGAAAATATTACCAGATGTTGTTACGGCTGTCCAGGATGATCCATTTGTGCTTGTGGCAATAGTATTTGTACCACTTCCAACAGCAACGTATTTGCTATTTCCATATGCAACACCTTTACCAGCACTTGAGAAAATGGATGTTCCAGCACCTGTCCAACTTGTACCATTTGAGGAGTAAGCAATGGTATTTGTACCACTACCAACAGCAACCCATTGTGAGCTACCATTGTATGTAACACCATTACCAGCACTTGTGAAAACACTACTTCCAAGACCTGTCCATGCCATACCATCAGAACTTGTAGCAAGTGTATTTGTACCACTACCAGCTGCAACAACTAAATTGGATGTTGTGTTACTACCAGCACCATTACCTGTACTTGAGAAAATTGTAGTTGATCCAGTAGTATTACCAACATTTGTATTAACACCTGTCCAAGAAATACCATCTGATGAGTAAGCACCATTGTAAGATGATCCAGTACCAACAGCAACGAATTGCGAAGTACCATTGTATGTAACACTGTTACCAGCAGATGAGAAAATAGAATTTCCAAGAGTTGTCCATGTAGATCCAGATGTACTGTGAGCAATTGTGTTTATACCAGTACCAACGGCAACGTATCTATTGTTACCAAACGCGACACCTTTACCTTCTCTTGCTTGTCTACAACCAACCCAGTTGATACCATCATCAGAGTAAGCCATTGTATTTGTTCCAGTACCCCCAGCAACGAAACGTGTACCATTCCATGTAACACGATAACCATACGAGAAAATACTAGTACCAAGACCAACCCAAGTAGTTCCGTTATTACTGTAAGCAATACTATTTGTTCCACCACCAACAGCAACCCAACGACTTAATGTTGAACTATAAGCAACACCATAACAACCAGATGAGAATGTAGTTTTTCCAATACCAGACCAACTTATACCATTTGCACTTGTTGCAAGAGTATTTGAACTACCATTACCACCTGCAACAAATAAGTTGCTACCATTCCATGCAACACCTCTACCATAAACTGAGAAAATAGATGTCGATGATGTCGCTGCACTCCAACTTAGACCATCTGCTGAGTAAGCAATAGTTGTACCAGAATTATTACCACCAACTGCAACCCATCTACTAAGTGAAGCAGCCCATGTAATATCCATAACATATCCAGATGTCCATGGATTACCTTGGTTAAACCAGTTAATACCATCATAACTATAAGCCATGGTATTTGTTCCAGCACCACCTGCAACAAACATAGAACCGTTCCATTCAACACCTACACCATAAGATGTAAATATATTAGCAGCACCTGTCCAATTAATACCATTATTACTATAAGCAATAGTATGTGTATTCTTTGTACCAACAGCAACCCAGCGATTTAATTGTGAACTATACACTGCTTTACCTTGTACACCATCATTTGAAAATATACTATTATTAAGAGCTGTAAAACTAATACCATCTGGACTGTAGGCCATTGAATTCGTACCATATCCAAGCGCAACACATGCATTACTACTTGTATTACTTCCAACACCAATAGCTCCAGTTGAGAAAACAGATGTATTTCCTACTGTATTTGTTGTGAAAATAGCTGATCCTGACCAATTAATTGCATCTGAACTCCATGCTATATTGTTACAACCTTGACCAGCAGCAACCCACGATGAACCTGATGTTAAACCGTATGTAACCGCATTACCCATACTTGAGAAAATAGATCCAGATGAAACAGCGCTCATCCAAACACTTCCATTTGTACTATAAGCAATTGTGTTGGTACCATAACCAACTGCAACTGTGTTTCCAGTTGATGCATTCGCACCTGCACGTGAACCACGTGTACTGATAACACTTTGTGATCCGGATAATACTTTGTTTGTTGCTGTCCAACTGATACCATCTTTACTGATTGCAATAGTATTATTACCTTTACCAGCAGCAACAAAGTACGTACCGTTCCATGTAATACCATTGGCAACATCAAAGTAAAGTACGGAATTAGTAACAGGTGTCCAACTGATACCATCTGGTGAGTAAGCAATTGTATGACCGTTTGCACCAACAGCAACAATAGTTGTACCATTGAATGCAACTCCAAGACCACGTGTTGGGAAAATACTTGTAGACGATGATGAAGCAGTCCAACTTGTTCCATTGGTAGAGTAAGCAATAGTGTTAGTACCTTGACCAAGTGCGACCCAACGAACACCACACCAAGTAACAGCATTACCTTGTGTACTGAAAATGGAAGTACCTAAACCAGTCCAGCTGATACCATTTGAACTATAAGCAAGTGTATTGCTTCCAGCACCAGTTGCGATGAACATGGAACCATTCCATGCGATACCGTAACCGGCAGTTGAGAAAATACTTGTAGAAGATGTAGCACCAGTCCAATTGACACCGTTAGAACTATAAGCAATTGTGTTGGTACCTTGACCCACAGCAATGAAATAAGTTCCATTCCAGGTAACACCATTACCACTTGTAGAGAAAATGCTTGTACCAAGACCTGTCCAATTGAGACCATCATTACTCCAGGCAATTGTGTTAGTACCACTGCCAACAGCGACCCAAAGTGAACCGTTCCAAACAGCGCTTTTACCACTTGTGCTAAAGATATCATTACCTAAACCGGTCCAGTTGATACCATCGATAGAGTAAGAAAGAGTGTTGGAGCCAGTTCCGGTAGCAATAGTTGGGTGAACAATATTAACACTTGGTAAGGCACGATTTGATGCACCACCGTTGGAATAACTCATGTGACGACAACCATTCCACGCAACACCAATTACTTCATTTGTAATTACACTTGTTCCAAGTCCAGTCCAATTGAGACCATTTGTACTGTAAGCTCTTGTATTAGTTCCAGCACCACCAGCCATAAAGTATACACCATTCCATACAACTTTACGACCGTAAGATGAGAAAACACCTGTACTTAATCCTGACCAGTTAATACCATCGTAACTGTAAGCAAGTGAATTTCCACCTGCACCAGTTGCAACGAATATTGTACCGTTCCATTCAATACCATAACCATAACTACTGAAAATAGATTTGGACATTGGTACACCAGTCCAACTGATACCATCTGAACTGTAAGCAAGTGTATTTCCGCCAGAACCAGTTGCGACGAAACGACTTAATGATGCACTCCATACAACACTGCTACCTTCACTTGAGAAAATGGATGTACCAGTTACACCAGTCCAGTTAATACCATCATTACTGTAAGCAAGTGAGTTTGTACCAGCACCACAAGCGACCCAACGAGTGCCGTTCCATCCAAGACAAGTTGCATAACTGAAAGTTCCTGTACCAAGACCAACCCAGTTAATACCATCATAACTATAAGCTAAGGCATTTGTACCAACACCACCTGCTACAAACATGGTTCCATTCCAAGCAATACCACGACCATAACTTGAGAAAATACTTGTACCAAGACCTACCCAAGTATTACCATCGGCACTGTAAGCAATACTGTTTCCACCATTACCAACAGCAACAAAGCGAGAACCATTTGATGCTACGTCATAACCAGAAGTACTGAATGGATTATTTGTTCCAGCCCAATTCATACCGTTATCAATACTAGAAACAATTGTGTTCGTTCCATTACCAACAGCGACCCATGCACCATAAGATGAACCTAATGGTAAAGACCATGTAGCACCATCTGTACTGTATGCAATTGAGTTAAGACCTGAACCTGAAGCGATCCAACGAGATCCATTCCATTGAATACCAAGACCACTTGTTGTGAAAATACCGGTACCATCACCAGTCCAAGTAATACCATCTTTACTGTATGCAATTGTGTTGTTTGTACCTGTACCAACAGCAACGCACATGGAACCATTCCATGCTACTTTATTACCAGCACTTGAGAAAACTGATGTAGAAGATGGAACTGCAGACCAACTAATACCGTTTTTACTGAACGCAATTGTGTTTGTTCCACTACCAACAGCAATCCATTTGCTACCTGTGAAAGTAACACCGTTACCACTGCTTGTGAAAACAGTTGCACCAGTACCAGTCCATGAAATACCATTAGATGAGTAAGCAATTGTGTTTGTACCACTACCGACAGCGACCCATAAACCTTGTTTAGCACTCCATGCAACTTCACGACCAGAAGTTGTGAATGGTGAATTGCTGATACCGCACCAGTTAAGACCATCGTAACTGTATGCAATTGTGTTTGTTCCACTACCAACAGCAACAAACATAGTACCATTCCATGCAATACCATAACCGGTTGTGAAAACATTGCTGCTTCCAACAACAGGGTACCAAGTTGCTGCATCTGTACTATACGCAATACTATTACTGCTACCATTACCAACTGCGACCCATCTTGTACCATTCCAGGCAACATCATTACCTTCTCTTAAAACATTAGCTCCAGAGTACCATGTGATACCATCAGAACTCCAAGCAGTTGATGTAATATCATGTGTATTACCAGCATAACCAAGTGCAACGAATTTGCTATTGCTCCAAATAACATTGTAACAGTAGTATGGGAACAAACCCCCATCAGCTTTTGTCCAAGTAATACCGTCAGATGAGTAAACTATAGTAGCTCCTCCTTGACCATAGGTTCCAACTGCTACAAAACGAGTACCACTCCATGCAACATTAGTACTACTAGTTAGTAAACTTGTTCCAACACCTGTCCAACTGATACCGTTTGATGAGTAAGCAATTGTGTTTGTACCACTACCAACAGCGACCCAACGACTTAGTGAGGAACTCCATGTAGCATTAAACCCATAAGATGAGAATATACTTGAACCACTACCAGTGAAGCTTGTACCTGTGCTACTGTAAGCAAGTGTATTTGTACCAGTACCACATGCAATAAATTGTGAACCGTTCCATGCGATACTAACACCAAAAGTTGAAAATACAGTTGTACCAAGACCTGTCCAAGTTATACCATCGGAAGAGTAAGCAATGCTGTTTCCACCATTACCAACAGCTACGAAATAACTATTACCATAAACGATACTTGAATTTTTATCATTGCCTACGCTACGTCCACCACCACGTGTTGTGAAAACGCTAGCTCCAATACCTTTCCAATTAATACCATCGTTACTCCAAGCAACTGTGTTTGTACCTTCACCAAGTGCTACCCAACGATTATTTGCGTAAATAGCATCGTTACCATAAGTTGAGAAAGTGCTTGTACCAAGACCAGTCCAGTTAATACCGTCTTTACTCCAAGCAATTGTATTATTACCATTACCAACAGCTACGAACATATTATTACCGTAAGCAACTTTTACTACATTTGAGAAAAGTGAGATACCAGAAATAGAAATAACAGGAATCCAAGTGATACCGTCATCACTATAAGCAAGTGTGTTTGTACTACTACCACCAGCGACCCATCTATTTAATACACTACTGTAAACAGCTGTAGTACCATAACTTGAGAATACTTTAACACTTGTTGCTGATGTGTAATTGACACCATCAGTTGTGTACATAATACTATTCGCACCTGCCCCAACAACAACAGAACGATTATTTGGGAATGTGATGGTGTGTTGAGCTGCTGCGTTACTGCAAAAACAATATCCAATACTTGAGAAAATACTCGTCGAAGACGTTGCTGCTGTCCAAACTATACCATCACTACTGTAAGCAATAGTGTTAGTACCTTGACCTCCTGCGACCCAACGAGTACCATTCCATGAAATACCAAACCCATAACTTGAGAATATACTTGTACCTAAACCGGTCCAACTGATACCATCGCTACTGTAAGCAATTGTATTTGTACCTTGGCCAACAGCAACCCAACGAGTACCATTCCATGCAACACTCAGACCCCAACTGGTGAAAATGCTTGCACCACGACCAGTCCAATTAATACCGTCGTAACTGTAAGCAAGTGTGTTTGTACCTAAACCTGTTGCTACAAACATAGTTCCATTCCATTCAATACCATCACCTTCAGATGAGAAAATGGAAGTTCCAAGACCAGTCCAATTGATACCATCGCTACTGTAAGCAATTGTATTTGTACCTTGGCCAACAGCAACCCAACGAGTACCATTCCATGCAACACCTAGACCAATACTGGAGAAAATGCTTGTACCACGACCAGTCCAATTGATACCATCATAACTGTAAGCAATACTGTTTGTACCATTACCACCTGCAACCCACATAGTTCCATTCCATTTAACATCATAACCAACAGATGAAAAAATACTTGTACCTAAACCTGTCCAATTAATACCATCGTAACTGTAAGCAATTGTGTTAGTAGCACCACCAACAGCGACAAACATACTACCATTCCACGAAATATATCTGCATTGTGTAGTGAAAATGCTTTTACCCAATCCAGTCCAGTTAATACCATCGTAACTGTAAGCAAGTGTGTTTGTACTACCATCACCACCAGCGACCCATATTTTTTGTTTGGAGCCACCGAATGAGTATGCTTGTGGTGCGCTTGCCGTGGTATTAATTTTGGCGCTGATATTGCTAGTTTTAACATTGGTATTGCTAGGGTAAATAACAGAAGTTGATCTATTAGTGATTGTAGAATCGATGTTAACAGTTTGTGGATTTTTAATAGCGTTACCCATTGTAATGTTTGTTACAATAAGATTTGTTGCTGTAATAGCACCTGTATTGATGTTACTAGGACTGAATGTTGTAACATTTAATGTGCCAATTGTGGCGCCTGTTGCTGTCATATTAGACGCACTAACAAATGTTGCACCGACATTACCACTTGTGTAAGTAACATCAGAACCATTTGTAGTCCATTGAGAACTTGCGCCTGAAGCGGTGTATAAAACACCATTTTGATAAAGATTACCTGTAAAGTTAATATTACCAGCGGTAACACCTGTAGCATTGATATTACCTGCGGATAAACCAGCACTGATACGTGCACTTCCAGAAATATCTAAAGAAGTGCTTGGTGCGGATGTGTTAATACCTACATTACCACCAGTCGTATATAAATTACCCAAAGTGTTCGAGTTGTTTGTTGAAATTAATCCATTAGTGACATACGCACTACCATTTATAAACGGATGATAAAAGGACATTTGTTAAAAGTCTATATATTATTTCAAATAAAAAAAAAATGAAGAAATCTATTTAATTAGCTGGTATTTATGCAATACTTTGAGCAATTATTTATTAATTGATCTCCTACTCGACAAAAGGAGATTCCTTAATTAATTCCTTAATCAATTCTTAATTAATTTTTTTAATTGTTAATTAAAAAATTTAAATCTATTTAAAAAAAATATTTTTAGTAATGTAAGTAAGATGACCGAATTTACAAAGGTTCAAGAATGTGTTGAATATTGTAATTCAAATAATTTAGCATTTTTTAGAAGGGATTTAAATTCAAACTTTGCGAAAATTATGGTTGCTGATTCGTTTGTGAATATTTTTAACAAAATTAAGAATGGTGATAATAAGTTTTACGAATCGTGGTCGCCCAATCAATATATGAAGCTGTACATTGATTATGAACGAAAAAGTAATCCTTATGGTTCACAGGCAGAAACAACTGGAGGTGGTGGTGGAGGTGGTGATAGAAATAACGGGGAAGGATCATCAAGTGATTTTGATTTTGATTTTAAAAAGCGTCTTCAGCGTATAAGTGAGGAGCAATTATCGCATAAAAATGATATATTAAATATTATTAATCATATTAAAAGTTTATTACCAAATATTATTGGAGTTTATATATTAAAATCAATTCCTGACACAGATAAAAAAAGTTACCATATTATATTCGATGGTATACATTTTTCAAGTTATCGTAATATCAAATTATTTATTGAGGAACAATTAAAACCAAAGTTCAAGGAATTGTTTGATAAAAAAATTATTGATACAACAGTGTATGCTCCAAAATGTTTTCGTAGTTTGCTTTGTTCTAAATTTGGACAAAATAGGCCATTGTTTTTAATAGACACACATGCATTTTTAAGTGATTTAGATGAACACATAGTAAGCAAGGAAGAAACAACATTTGATATGTTTAAAAAAACATGTGTTACTTATATTGAAGGAAGTAGTGTATTGTATACTTATAAATCAGTTGAAAAGAAAAAGGACGCAGCAGCAAATAAAAAATTACATTTAATAAATGATGGTGATATTTACAGTGACAAGGATGTTGTGAAAAAGTATCTTGATATATTAGAAGCGGATAGGTATACTGATAGAAACAAATGGTTAAACATAGGATATATTCTTTATAGTTTATCACCAGAGTACAGGGATTTATGGCATTATTTTTCATCAAAATGGGAGAATTACAACGAAGACGAATGTGAAAAAACATGGGATTCATTTAATAACAATGAATTCATCTATACAATTCATAATTTAATACATTTGGCAAGAATAGATAATCCTGATGATTTCAATGAATTAACAAATGATATTCCTAACCATGATATAAAGTACATCAGACCATTTGATAATATAATAAGTAAGGTAATTTATCGTTTATATGGTGAGCGTTTTGTATGTAGTAATCCGGAAAAGAATGAATGGTATTATTTTAATAATATCCGATGGGTAAGAGAAAATAAAAGTTATAATTTACGTAAATTGATGATCAATGATGTGTTTAGTCGTGTGGAGAGTTTTCGTAAGCAATTGATCAAGGAAGGTGCAAGTGAGGAAATGGTAAAAAATTATCATACTATATTAAAGATATTAGGTTCAGGTAACAAGTTAAATTGTCTTGAATTGGAATTTTTTAATAATAATTTTTACAAGATAATTGATCAAAACAAGGATATTATAGGTTTTGAGAATGGTATATATGATTTAATTAAAATGGAATTCCGAAAGGGAACACCAAGTGATTATGTTTCCTTAAGTACTGGGTATGAATACAAGGAATACACAGAGTCAGATAGTGAATATCGTGAATTGATTAGTTTAATTTCCAAAATTTTGCCACATGAAGAAACACGACACTTTACATTGAAATCATTGGCGAGTTGTTTAGATGGGCATGTTCGTGATGAAAATTTTTACATTTGGAGTGGTAAATCAGCTACAGGTGGTAACGGTAAAACAACAATCCTTGATTTGCTGTTAAAAGCTCTTGGTGAATATGCTTGTACAGCTCCTGTGTCTCTTATAACAGGTAAACGTGAAAGTGCCAACAGTGCTAATTCAGCTCTTGCAAGTATCATAAATAAACGCGCAGTTATTATGCAGGAACCAGAAGCTAATGAAATGATCCAAGCAGGTGTGATGAAATCTTTAACTGGTGGTGATACTATCTCAACTCGTGAATTAAACAGCTCACAAATGGAGTTCAAACCAATGGCTAAATTGTTTATGGCGTGCAATCGGATCCCAACAATGTCAGATAGTGATGGTGGCACCATTCGACGTCTTAAGTTAACGGAATTTATATCGCGGTTCGTTGAGAACCCTTCTGACGAGCCACAGAATGGAATTTACGAATTCAAAATAGATAAGGATTTAAAGTCAAAATTAGAGCATTATAAGCCAGTTTTCATGTGTGTTTTGTTAAATTACTATAGAATATACAGAACTGAAGGTATTACACCACCAATGTCAGTTATAAAGGTAACTAAGAAATATGAAAATGATAACAATTTAATAAAGGACTTTATTGATGAATATATTCAAGAAAGTGATAAAAGCGAGAGCATTACAAAGGATGATTTAAAGAATATTTACAAAAACGATTATACATTAAAAGCAAACTTTGGAAAATTCAATAATTTCATCGGTCGTTTAGAAAATGCACTTTGTACAGAATTCAAGTTAGATTCCAAACGAAGAATATACAAATTATCAGGATATATCATAAAACAAAAAGGTATTGACGAAGACTCTGATGAAGACGATAATAGCACGTCTGATTAAATTTAAAATGATAAAAAAGAAACGATAATAATGGTTATTTTATTTAGATGTTTATGGAGGTGTTTTGTTACTCTTTACGGAGCAGCAAAGATCCTGTATCAATATCTAAATTAATTCTATAAAAAGAAACGATAAAAATGTGTATTTTTATAGATTAACATTTGAAATTTAATTAAGATGTCCATGGAGGTATTTAACTTCTGCGTACGCAGAAGCGAAAATCACATTGTAAAGATGTTTGTTTAATTCATTTTTCACAATAATAATAATATATATTAAATTGTAGGCCGTCCATATTACGGACGGCCTACAATTTAAGTGCGTTTATAAATTAATTTAAAAATAAATAATTATAATACCTAGAAAGAGTTTCTACATAATGATTGAAAAGGAGAATCCTAATTGTATTATTAAGGCTTTTGAAAATAATGAAATTTTAATTGTTCAAGAAGAAAATAATAATAACATTTATGAATATTTATTTAAAGCAAGTGATGTAGCAAAGGCTTTAGAAATTGCACAAATAAGAAGTTCAATTCAAAATTTTGACGACGATGAAAAGGTAACTCGTAAAGTTACAGATTCGCGTGGTGTAAATCAGGATACTCTCTTTTTAACATCTAGAGGAGTTTACAGATTAATTTATAATAGTAAAAAAGAGATTGCTAAAAATTTTAGAAAATGGGTAGGTAATATATTGGATGATATTATTTTTAATAATAGTATTAAAATGAAAAAATTAATTGAAGAAAATAATAAATTACTTTGTGAAAAAGAATCAGAATTAGAAGAGGTAAAAAAACAATTAGAACTAAATGCAAAATTAAGCGTTAAAAAATTATATAATACAGAACAATTTCAGTGTGTATACGCTTATAAAAATAACAACGACACTGAAAAATATATTAAAATAGGAAAAGCTGAGAATATAAAAAAAAGAGAAGATTCTTATATGGTAGGTAATAGAAATTTCTCTATTTTTTATTATAGAAAATGTTACAATTCTAAATTAACAGAAAAGGTAATACATCATATGTTAGATAAACACAGAATTCAAAATAATAAAGAATGGTTTGAAATTTCTGAAGAATTAGCTATTTATATTATAGATACAGTATGTGATTTTCTGGATGGATATGTATGTTGTAGTGAAGAATTAATAAATTTACAAGTTAAGGAACAATTATCAATTAGTTTAAATAAAGTCAAAGAAATGAATGAAAAAAATAATAAAGAAAACGATAAAGAAAATGATAAAGAAAATGATAATGAAATTAGTAAAGGTGTAGATTCTGACCAATCTACGCATAAATCAAGAAAAATAAAAACAACAATTGAACAAAGTGATGATTTAAAGACACATTTTGATAAATTTGTCAAAGAATACTGTGAAGTAGGTGATGATAAAAAATGTGCATCTTTATACATATTAGGTGCCTATAGAATGTGGAATAGAAGCACAAATCCATTAACAAAAAAAAATTTAATGACTTATTTAAAAAATAATTATATCTTAGAACAACAATTTGTATCAGAACATAATACGAAAATTACGTATTACACTGGTATTCAACCAAAGGATTATATAATAAAACGTGAAAACAGTAATAAATTACCTTATTATGAAGAATTTGTATTATCTGAATGTAAATTTGATTATACATATAGAACAACTAAAGCAATTTTATATAACGAATTTAGGGATTGGGTTTCTAAAAAATATCCAGTATATGTTTTTTCAAAAGAAGAACAAATACATATGGAATCCTATTTGAATAGAACTTTTTTTAATTGTAAAAAAATACATATAAATGGTGGTACAAATGGTTATTATGGACTTCAATTAAAAAGTGATACAACTGAAATATTAGGTGTTGCTGAATCAAGACGAAAAAAAGTATACAAAATAAATATAATAACAAATGAAATTGTTGAAACTTATGAAAATTTGTCTATAGCTTCTATACAATCAAATATTGAATATAAAAAATTATCCAATTTTATATTAACAAAAACCAAAATAGAAAACTATATATATTCCTATGATTTATAAAATTAAAATAGAAAATAAGAAAGAATCCTGAACCAACAAACACTGATTATTACTAAATAAATTTCTATTGTTAATTTGTTTAGTAAATATAAGAAATGATGAATGTTTATAAATTATTATCAGATGTTACAAAATATCAGCCTGTTGAGAAAATTTATTTCAAAATTATAGCTATGTTCATGCTTGTTATAGGATTTACATTTATATTTTCGTATTATTATTCTGATGGAATGCATTGGTATAGATACAATAATAAAACTGATAAAATGTCTGTATCTGATACTTTATTTTATACATTTACATGTTGGTTTACTTTAGGTTATGGTGAAATAATTCCTAAATCATATGATGTTAAATTAATATCTGTTTTAGTTATGATATCTGCTTATTTAATACTTTTACTTTAATCGCGGTTTTTGATCAGAATTTAACGCAAAATCGCGTTCAGCAGTCAATTAAGCAATTCTGCGGCAACCAATCAACGTGGGTGTTACCATTGGAATTGTCTTTTTTAGTTTTAGTTGTAATTGAATTTATATCGATATCATTTTCTTCAAATTGATCGAGATTGATACTTTGTTCTATAAAGATACCTTTTTTGAAATGTTGTTTATAGAATACATTTCGTTGTTTACTTTGATTACGGTAAACAGAAAAGTTATCTTGTATATCAATAATAGTTGGATGTAAATCAACATGTGTTTTCCTAAAAATACGTCCTACAATTTGATTCAATTGGCCACTGTCTTTTTTACTAGCTGCATTTTGTGTTTTAGATAAATGTCCAATAAATTTCTTTGGTGAAACCAATAGTAATGTATTCAATGACG
>Ga0208554_1000048_pt1 | contig 22444 bp, 22 predicted proteins | sample Colrivmet1371B02_FD_187628 | JGI IMG/M metagenome (GOLD analysis project Ga0208554, IMG submission 187628) | Estuarine microbial communities from the Columbia River estuary - metaG 1371B-02 (SPAdes) (version 2) | ecosystem: Environmental > Aquatic > Marine > Intertidal zone > Estuary | place...
CCCAACTCCGCTAACCCTAACCCTAACCCTAACCCTAACCCTAACCCTAACCCTAACCCTAACCCTAACCCTAACCCTAACCCTAACCCTAACCCTAAACCCTCAAAACGCGTCCATAATTCTAAATTCTAAATCCATAATTTAAATTCTAAATCCATAATTCTAAATTCTAAATCTCGGTACTCATACAATAACGCGTTTTAAGCCACACCTCTGTAACATAAATTTATTTAATGTCCGAAAACTATAAATTATCAATCTTTGAAAAATTCTTTCCCCAAAATTAATAAACTTTTTATTATTAACTACTTTTTAGATTTTTGATATCTTTCACATAAATCAATATAATCGTCCAACATATTTTGTTTTTCCCTTTTTAAACTAGCCACCTCATTTACTAAAAACAATATTTCCTCATTTTTAGTAAGAACCATATTTTTCAAATTTTTACATTTCTTTTTAGACTCACTATATTTAAAACCAGTATAATCTAATTTATCAAGTAAATCAGAAATTGTACTTTCCATTAATTGACGTTTATAACTTCTTGTAGAGGGGTACAAAGGTTCGCGAATAGTACCATATATACCACTAACAATACTACCAATAGTAGGATTAATATCAGTAACAGAATCGGGTTGATCATGAGAAGACATAAACTATTTTATTTTAAAAAACCTTTTTTATTTATAGTAAAAAAATGTAACGTTACACCGAAACGTATCATGCTACGATCAACTTATGAAACGTATCATATATGTTACACGGTTACACACGATTACATAAGCAAAACTATAAATAATCTCAGAAAACTTGCTTTTCCCCTAAAATGACAAATTCACCAATTGATGAATATTTTGGTAACGAAATGGATTTTATAAAAAGAGGACTTTCGCAATTAGACTTGATGTTAGAATGTAAAGAAAAACGAATTATTCAATTAACTGAAGAAAACAATAATTTAAAAATGTTTGCACTTAAATTACAAGAAATAATTAAACAACTTCAAATAAAACTTGATCAAGCTCAACCTACAGTTCGAATGAGTGATTTACAAAATGAAAACGAGCAATCCATGCATGATTTTCTTTCATCTTTATAAAATAAAAAAATCATCACTATCATATTCACTCCAAGGTATATTTGGAAAATAAGGCATATTATAATCATCGTCTAAAAAAATATTCATAAATACATCATCAATATTAAATCCTATTCCAAATATCCTTTCGTCATATATCATTTTTAATCCCGACCAATCAATACTTGATCTTGTTTTGTTAAAAAAATGAGATATCAAACTACTACTTGAATCACGCGTTGATTCTATTTCCCAGTAATGACCTCCGCAATATGCTTGCCAATAATCAGCAAAAAATTCATCATTCATTCTTATATTAATAATTATTGGAAAATATAATCTATCAAGTAAACATTTTTTAACATAAAATTTATGAATATATTTCCAAATTTCAGGAGGTAATAAAACAAAAATTGAAAAAGGTAAATCTTCAAAAAGCATTATTGAGATTCAAGGGGTGTACTACTAACGTCCACATATATTTTATTTCTACCGCATGAAAATCCTCCAAGAATACAATGAAAAACTCCATTGTAAGAACAAGTAGACATACCAAGAATTTCACTTATAAAAAACAAAACAATACTTATAATATTTGTAACATAAAGGATAGTATCATTATCCATTTTAAAATTTATATTAAAAGTAACCACATACTTTTTAGCACTTACCAACTACCTTGTAAAGCTTCACGTTTGTTAAGGTACGACATTTGAAAAGATCCATCAGAATAAATATATCCTCGAAATTCTTTTTTACCACGATCATTATAAAAATCGTAACATTTCATTCTTTCTTCATACCAACGAACATTAAAATTTCCATTATTATCAAAAGCTTTTTTAAGACCTTTAGCATCTGAAATTAAATCTAAATCATGATTCATATAATAAAAAACCTACATAATTCAAGTACTTTTTATTCCTTTAAAACCCCTGAAACTCAACACGAAACACGTCGTGAAATCACGTCGTGAAAAAATATGTAACGTTACACAGAAATAAAAATTACTATAAAAAGCCAAATGAAATCATCTAAAACGTTACATCATGTCTCTTATCTTATCTCCTTCTCAATTTGCTAAACAATCAACTATTAAAATTGCTAATTTTGATATCAAGAAATCTCTTGCAAAGTTTGAAGAAAATGGAAAAAACTTTTTAGCTCTTGGATCTTTTAAATCTGATAAAACTAGTATTAGAACTATGTTAAAAGGGGAATTAACTACTGATGGTATTTCAAGCATTGAATTCAATCGAGTACCATCTTACTCTCTCGGTCTTCGTCTTGAAAGTGATGAAGACTTGGAAGCTTTTGAAGAATTTAACAATATCCTAAGCACAACTCTTGCTGAATCAGGATCTGATGATTGGGAATTATCTAATTTTGTTAAAGATGACAAAGTTTATATTAAACTAAAGGTAGTAGACAAGAAACGTTTTGCTATTCTTTCAAACATAAAACTTGATCCTAAAAAGCTTAGAGACTCAGGTATTTATCGGGGTCAAAAAGTAACAGTATTTGGTGAATTGGGAATCTATTGTCATTTAACCGACAAGAAAGCAGGACTAACATTTAATGCCCGTAAGATTGTATTTGAAGAAGAATCTGAAGAATAATTCTGTTAATAAATTTACTTTTAACAAAATGTATGATCCTATTAATATATGCCTAAAGGAAATAATACTTATAATTCAGCTCAAATATCTTTAATCGGAGTTAAAGTCCCGAGTTTCTTAACCGTGAGTAATTCTCCAATCACGTCTTCAGGAACAATTGAAATTGATTATAATCATACACCTTTACCAATATCTTCTGGAGGAACAGGTATAACAGCTATTGGATCAAAAGGTCAAATTCTTTCTGTCATTTCAGATAATCCAGAACAACTAGGATGGGTATCAGGATCAGGAACAGGCACAGTTACATCAGTATCAATGTCAGTACCGTCATTTCTTTCAGTTACACCTTCAACAATTACTTCTTCAGGATTATTTAAAATATCTCAAACAGAACCAATTCCAATTACTTCTGGTGGAACAGGTTTAACAACTCTTGGCTCACCAAATCAAATTTTAACTGTAAACGAAGAAGGCACAAATCTTGAATATAAAACTTTTGAACCATCATCTCAATCCGTAAATCTTAAAACTTCAACTTCTTTTCTTTCAACTTTATCAGAAAAAGGATTTTTATCAATAGACTGCTCAACTATTCCTCCTACTCATGGAGGCACAGGTTTATCAGAATTAGGTCAACCGGGGGAAATATTAACCGTGAATTCAAATGGATCAAGTCTAGAATTTCAAACCCCAAAAACATTTATTAATTCGATTTCAATGTCAGTACCTGAATTTCTTTCTGTATCACCGTCAACAATAACTTCTGAAGGTACATTTAATTTAAAACTTTCATCAAAACCAATCCCAATTACTTCTGGAGGAACCGGTTTAACTATTCTCGGATCTTCAAACCAAATCCTTTCTGTTGATTCATCCGGTAAAAATTTAGAATATACAACTCCTACTAAAGGAACAGTCACATCAGTTTCTTTATCTACATCTACTGCTTTTCTATCAATTTCTCCTGAACAAATCACTTCATCAGGTTTTTTAACAATTGACTGTTCAACAATCCCAACTTCTTATGGAGGTACAGGTCTTTCAGAAATAGGTCAAGCAAATCAAATTTTAACATCAAATGGATCTTCTTTATTATGGACTGATTTACCTAAACTTGACAAATACTTGACATCTATTGAAACCATGTTTCCTTTATCTTATTCAGATAATACATTATCAATTTCTTCCTATACAGGATTTGGAAGAGTTGTTTTTGAAAATTCACCTATCTTGGTAACTCCAACTTTAGGCGACGCAACAAGTTCTTCAATATCTTTAAATGGATCAGAAGCAGGATCAGTAAAACTTTCAGCAAAATCAGGAAGTTACAATTTTATCTTTCCTACATCAATTGGAAATTCTTCTCAAATTCTTACTTCTCAAGGACCATTCTTACCTACAACATGGTCATCAACTATTGGTTCAGGTATGATTGTAAAAGCTTCACAAGTTGCAAATGAAGGTGAAATTCTTTCAGTGATTTCTACCAATCCACTTGAATTCGGATGGATATCAGGATCAGGAACAGGAACAGTTACATCAGTATCAATGTCAGTACCATCATTTCTTTCAGTTACACCTTCAACAATTACTTCTTCAGGATTATTTGAAATATCTCTTTCTTCAGAACCAATTCCAATTTCATCTGGAGGAACAGGTTTAACAACTCTTGGATCGCCAAATCAAATTTTAACTGTAAACGAAGAAGGAACAAATCTGGTATACAAATCCTTACTAGAATCAGTAACATCAATCAATCTTTCAACTTCTACACCATTCTTGTTAGTTTCAAAAGACCCAGTAACTACAAAAGGATCTTTATCAATAGACTGTACAACAATACCTATTACTCATGGAGGTACAGGTCTTTCAAAAATAGGTCAACCAGGACAAATTTTAAAAATTAATTCAGATGGATCAAGTCTTGAATATGTTTCAAATGAAATTGGAGTCACATCAATTTCAATAACTGTTCCCCCATTTCTTTCAGTAACACCGTCAACTATTACATCTTCAGGGGTATTTGAAATATCTCAAGGTATAGAACCAATTTCTATATCATATGGAGGAACTGGTTTAAACATTCTTGGATCACCAAACCAAATTCTTTCTGTTGATTTAACTGGACAAAAACTTGAATATATTACTCCTACTAAAGGCACAGTAACAGCAATTTCGCTTTTAACTTCAACACCTTTTCTGTCAATTTCTCCATTAGAAATAACTTCATCAGGTTCTTTTACAATAGATTGCTCAACTATTCCAATTACTCACGGAGGAACCGGTCTTGTAAAACCTGGATTAGTAAACCAAATACTTACCTCAAACGGTTCTACTTTAGAATGGTCTGATCCTCCAAAATTAGATCAGTATTTGACAACCATTAATACTACACCACCTCTTTTATATTCAAATAATACACTGTCGATATCTTCCTTTACAGGCTCAGGCAAAATAGTTTTTGATACTTCAGCAACTTTAACTGACTCAACTTTAATTGATCCAACTGTAAATCATTTAAATATTTTAGGAACTCAATCTGGAACAATTAAAATTTCGGCATCTTCAGGAAACTATAATTTTATACTACCAACAACTTATGGAAAACCATTTCATGTTCTTACTGCTCAAGGTCCTTTTAATCCATCCCAGTGGACATCAACAACCGGTTCAGGAGATATTGTATGCTCAAAAAATCCAATTTTATCAGGTCAAACTATTTTTACAAATGGAACTGTTTTATGTAAATCAAAAATAATTCAATCGCAAGGAATTGTAACTATAACTTCAAATACAACTTTAACAATTGAACAATTATTTTCTTTTCTAATTGTTGATTCAGAAACCGAAACTGAAATTACTTTACCGGCGTTAAAAGACTTTAACGATTTTATTGGTGACTATACCATTGGAAATCGAGTTTCAACATTAATTCAAAACAAATGCCCAAATTTAAAGTTTATTACTTCTGAAGGAATCACATTAATTGACGGTCGTTCAACTTCTGCAATCAATGTACAAGAATTAAATTATGTAATGATAAATGATCAAGAAGGTATTTTATTATTAAAATAAAATTACTTGAATCTTTTTTTTATTTCTTCAGGAATATCATTAAAAACATGAGCACACTGAATGCCGTCTTGTTGCGTTTGAAGAATTAACAAAACATCCTCAATAGTTCTTCTGTATACTTTTGGCTCTAATTCAACTTCACCTTTCGATGACGGATAACATTTTTCGGTAGCTTCTTTTAGCATTTTGTCCATATCAAAATCCCCCTTTATATCTAATTGTTTCCATATAAAAGAAAGAAAAGGTAAATCATAACGAGAAACACCCCATGAATTACAAATATATAAAGTAGGAAAAAAAGCTATATGACCTCTTTTGCTATAATTTCTAATAACTGAAGTATATGGCAAATCAGTATATGGTTTCCAAATTTCATACAACATTGTATCTTTATCTTCAATAAAGAAAGTTTTAAAAGAATAATTATCTTGTTGGTTTATCAATTTCTCTTCTTCCAATTCACGTTTATCAGTAAAAGGTCTTTTCATTAATTCATCAGCAAAAGTTATTTCTTTTGTTGAATAATCGATATAATCGTAGCACGTAAAAAATTTATATTTTAACCATTCACGAATTAATCGCCATTCTTCTTCTTCAAGTTTTCTATCTAATTCATTCCAATGAATCATAACGTTAGGTGTAAAATCCATTTCAGGATGTAAATCATTTACATCGTAAAAATAAACATTTTGATTTTCAAATGTATATAATCGATGATCAGTTTCTTTTACGTTATTTAAAAACCAAACATGAGAATGTTTATGTGTAGCATCGACAAGAGGTGCAAAACCTAAATTAATAAATCTTTTTACTATATCATTTTCTTTTTCTGTAATAGGATGAGAAACAAAAACAGTAATGGTAGGAATCATAATAAATTTTTTTAAAAAATATAGCAGTGTTATTTAAGGAAAAAATAAAAATCATACATTTTTACCTAAACCAAAGCAGTAGCAACAGTAATAATATCTTGAACTGTAGGAGTTCCAGCGGGATCTTTATGGTAAGCCCAAATAAAAATTCCATTATCTCTATTTTCTTTTAAAGTTCTGCTACACCAATTAACAACATCGCGTAAAGTAATTTTATATCCGCCCCAAGCCATATCACCAATTTCAAATCCTAGCAACAATGGTCCTTGATAATATATCCTATAACATTCCAAAGCTCCTATAGGATCATAAGTAGGTCCGGCGTCATAAGCCATAATATTCACCCAGTCAATATTTTTACCTTGATGTATTAGAGCATGAATATTCATGCCTTGGTAATTGTCATTGTTACCAGTTTTACCATAAGCGCCAGTACTTGTTCCTGCAAAAGTAAGAAAAGTATCTTTTGGCATTAACGGTTTCACATTTTTAATGGCTTCACTTAATTGATAATCGTATGCTTGACCAACTTCCCAATCTAAATCAATACCATCACATCCAAGATCTTTCATTAGCTCAACGCAGTTTTGAGGTCTAAATACTACATTTGAATCAGACCAATAACTACCCCCTCCAACACTCAACATAACTTTAATTTGTTTTTGTTTTAATATTTTTATAGCTTCACAAACAACCCAGAAATCTTGAGAAAAATTTAAACCTGTTCCATTCCAAGTTTTTTGACCTAGAGTATAGGTACATGCAGGTTGAGCAAATGAAATATTTACAATATTTGTTGGATGTGATATTTTAGACAAACTCATCTTTTTTGGATCTTCAGTCCATGGAGGTGACCATGATTCGTAATACACTGCAACCCTTTGCATACTATCTTTCACATACTTTTTGTATGTGTTTAATACTAATGAAACTTACAAAAGTAAAAGCTAAATATTTTATGAAAGATGAAAAGAAAGCATCTAAACAATACAAAAAATTAAAATTAAAAAAAATATCAAACGATGAAAAAAGTCATTACGCTTTTTTTAAAAAATTTTTAAAAACTAAAAAGTAATTATTTAATTTATAAATAAATAATTAGTAAAATTTTTCATCATCCTCAACTTTTTTGGTTTTTGAAAATTAATATATAAAAACGAGTGATCGGCATCAGTAGCGTGTTTATACAATTCTAACCAATCATCGCTTTTTAAACCCATAGCATACTCTTCATAAATAACTTGAACTTCCCGCTCGTTACCAATTTCAAAAACAATTAAACATGTCCAATTAGTTCTAATGGTTTTTGGTATTTCTTTGTATCCCTGACTAACCATTAAAAAACTGGCGCTGTAATGGCGATGTCTTGTATTTACTCCTTTAAAGTAACTTCCTCTACTTCCTGAAAATAATGAACTTCCAACCAAATCATCAAAAATAATTAAAATACGATTTGCTAAATATTTAGGTTGATCATGTTTTTTCAAAGCTTTAATTAATTCCATTTGTTCTTCCATGATTTCCATAAATTTTGAATCATCATATTTATGAAAAAAATGTTCTTCAGGAATTTTACCATCAAAATTAGGTTGCTTATTTACCAAACCTTCAAGACCATGTGAAACCGGGGCAGATTGAACAATAGCATCTTTTTCTTTTCGACTAGCCATTTCACGTAACCACTTTTTTAAAGGAGCATTTTCAATCAACAACTTTTGATTTTTTACCCAATCCCATTTTTCATCACTATCAATAGTAGGAGAAAATACAAGAATTGTATGAAAATAATTTTTATAGAAATGTAACAAATTACAAATCGTAGTTGTTTTTCCAGCACCTTTAGGAGCTATCAATCCTAAAGTAAATTCATGAATAGGTAATTGATCATAATCTGGTAGAGGATGTTTATACTTTGTTGGTACAGGAATCGGCTTAACAATTAACGGTGAATCTTTCATACATACAAGCTCATACTTTATTAAAAATTATAAGTATCTTTAAATCTATTCAATATTGTAGTATAACTAGAACAAGTCGAAGTAAATTTACTAAGGGCATTTTTTCCTTGCTGAGTTTCAGGAACATGATCAATATACGGTAATCCTAATTTAACTTCGCAGTCATATAAAGCTTTTACAGAAACATCGGCGGCAATATAAAAAGCTAAAGCAGACTGTAACATTCTTTGACGTTGAGATAAAAGTTGAGAATAATTTTCCCACAATTGAGGAAATTCAAAATCAGTAACTTCAGGTTTCTTTTCAGTAGACATGTATTAAAATAAATAAAAAACAGCAACTCTTTATATATTTTTTTAAAAACATACAATTTACTTCATACGTCTTCCGTTAAACATCATTTGGTACATTCTAGACATATGTCCATCAACCTCATTCCGAACACGATCTCTAGTAAATGAATCAGACCAATTCTTTTGAGCTACTTCAACCGCCTCTTGTTGAATTTGTTTCTTTGGTTTCTTTTCATGTGAAATTTTAGCTTCTTCCCTTTTCACTCCAGATACATATTGTTTAAACCAAGAAGGAGGTTCATTATCGTTTTTAATTTTGGAAACTTTAGGCTCGTCTGTAAATTCTTCAACAACGCGATCAATTTCTTCGTCTAAACTAGGAGGAGGAGTAATAAGTTTTTGAATCTTTTTTGCTTTTCTTTTTTCCTTCGTTTCTGCTTTCTTTTCTTCCTTTTGTTTTTCAACATCAAGTAAATCTTGTTTTACTTTTTCAGCTTCTTCACGTTTACGTTTTCTGCTTTCTTGTGCTTTTGCAAGAGCGGCTAATTGCTTTTCCGTAGGTTGTTTCTTTGTTGGAGCAATTTCAACAACTTCAGGTTCAGGTTGAGGTACAGTTTCATCAACTTCCGCAATCTTTTCCATATTCTTTTTACCCTTTCCTTTTTTAGGCACAGGTTTAGCAATATCAAATACATCAGCAGAATATAAAGTCATTTTTATTTTAGTAAGAAAAAAAGATTACTTTTATTTTATATATAGTCGAAAAATCATACATTATGAATCATTTAAACAAATATCTGTTCTGATCTTTTTTTCCATATTTTCAATGAATGCATGAATAATCCCTGAATAAGGTGAATCTGTAAAGGCTAAAAATTCACTTATGAATAATAAAATTAATGTAAGTAATTGCGATAAAATTAAAGAAGTTATTGTTATATCCATTTATATATAATCTCATACATTATTTTTCCTTTTTCCACTGTTCATTAGCAGCTTTAAAAATGTTATATTGAGGATTTGTATTTTTCATGGATCTAAACATAAGATTAATTTTTGTATCCCCAATTCTTTTTCTTAATGCCTTAATTACTTTTGCTGTGGCAGGTTGTGTTGATTTTTTTGTTACTCCTATTACGGTTTTCCTTTTTATAGGTTTAATTTTAAGTCCATCTGTCTTCATTGTTTTTTCAGGAATAATTCCAGCAGCTTTTGCAGCTTGAGATAATCCTCTTTTGTCTGCCATTTTACCAAGAGCTTTTGCACTCATTGCTAGTTTTTTACCTTCCCCTGTTGGAACAGGAGTACGATCTTGAACAAGTTCTTTTCTTTCTTTATATCCTTTTTCCATTTTTTCTTTTCTTTTTACTTTTTCGCCTTCTTCATAATTAATAATTGATTTCATGAATGTATCAGATAAAGATAAATTAACCGGAGGTGGTTTATATGTAGGTACATCTATTTCCATTCCATCTGTTTTTAAATCAGGAGCAAGATAATCATAAGTTTTTTTACCAGCTATCATAGCACCAGGAACATTCATTGTAATAAATCCTAAAGTTGAAGCAGCAGCAGTTCCTACCACTTGTGTACCAAATTCTTTAAAAGTACGTTCGCGTGTTTGAGTTCCTTGTACAACTCTACTAGGTCTATACGCTTGTTGACCTGTTTTTTGAATACTTAAAGATGGACCAGATGTTTGAGTTGTTGACATACGGGTACCAACAGGAACAGTTTGAGATGTTGATATGCTAGTACTAACAGGAACAGTTTGAGTTTCACCAGGACTTGTTTCTACCCCATATTCTGATGCAGATGCAACTGATTCAGTAAATAAATCAGGTAACACTTGTCCCGGTTCAGTTCCTAATCTTTGTCCCATTTCAATGTTTTCAGTTTGAGTAGACATACCCATTTTTTCTCCTGATTGAATAGGTGTTCGTGCAGCCATTGTAAGACCTTTTTTCACTCGACCCATTTTTGTTTGACGTTTCATATCTATTGGTCCAGTAACAATACTACGCATAGCATAAGAACTTGGTTTTGGTATTGAAGGAGATGCATCATTTTGGTACGGTGTAAAAATCTTTGTCCATTCACCATGTCCGGCATGTTCACGACCACCCGCTTCAATGCCTCCTCCAACAGTTAATTTGTCTTTCATCTTTGATCGTTTTATATCAGAACGGGTTGTTTTCCAAGGTCCAACTTGTTCAACTAAACCCCAAAAAGGTTTCATCATAGCAACCATCTTTATTATAATACTCTCATACATTATTTACTAGGTTTGTAATTGAAAACTTTACCAACCAAAGATCTTTGGTAATCTCTATCATTGTATGATCTGAATTCCCTTATACTTTGTTCTGTGGGTAACATACTTCCTATTCCTATAATTCCAGGCTCTTGATCTCTTATATGTGGAAAAGCACCTCCTCGAGGTACTTGATTTTGAGCGGGTTTGTATCCTTGAGGTAATGGTAAAAATTTTTCTCCTGTCCTTTTTGCTTCATACACGGAAGCAACTTTATGTTTAAATGAAAAAGCAGGAGTTGATCCAAGTATAGATTCACTTGATTTATCAGGTTCACGTAAATCTTGATAAATGTATCCGTGATTGGTTTTAAAACTTTTTCGACCTCCCCAATTGCTGTCTATAGTATATGCAGGACCTCCACTAGAATCGTAACTTGGTTGAGTTCCGTTCTGGACATTACTACCTAAAAAACAAGCATTTTTTCCTCTAAAGTAAGGATCAAAACGTAATGGAGCGCCAGGGTAAGAATGTTTTAATCGTGGAGTTAAATTAACATCACCAACTGATCCCACTGATCCTGGCTGAATTCGATCATAATTCCATCTGTTTAATGGTCTAATTGCATCAATAGAAAGTGAAAGTGCAGCCATGGCTATACTAATAAACACATACTTTATTTTTAAAACGGACGAATTCGTTTAATAACTCTATCTTGATGAGCAAGACCTCCTCCTAAATCATTATGTGAAAATGTATTCACTAAAATTCCTAATTTTAATGAAAACGAAACTCCGTTTAATTTTAGAGGAATTTCTGCAGTTGTATTTCCAAGCGATAAATAAAAATCAACTTGGTTTAAAACATTTAAATTTTCAACATCAAACCATTTTTGTGGATCAGGATCTTGCCAATATGAAACTTCTCCGCTATTGCAATTAATTGGAATTTTTGCCATTTGCGGCCCTGAATTACCCCCACCTAAATTAACAGCTCCTTGAGGTAAATACATATTTGTTAAATTTCCAAGAGAATTTGAATTCACATATACATAATTGGCTCCAGAAAGTAAAATTACATTTGGGGAAGTAATAACATTTGAAATTGATGAAGTAACTCCTCCAGGAAAACCAATATACAATCTTGCATTTCTGTTTCCTGAATTTGTACTGGTTCCAAAAGTAAATGAAAAAGCGGTAACTCCCGCTTTGTTACAAGTAAAAACTAATTTTTGAAGAATTGAATTGTAAGTTACTACATATCCGCTACTAACTGCATTTATAGCAGTTTGTAAAGCTGTAGCCAAAGCATCTCCTCCTGCATAATTACCAACTGCAATTTTTGGGAAATACGGACCGCCTGCACCACCTCCAGTTTCAGTTAAAGTCCAACGAGCTAAATTTGTACTTGCGTTATCTGTATTGACACTATTAAATACATAATAAGTAAATGGGATTTGAGCTTCAATAATTTTAAATGCTGCGATATTACTTAATGGTGCTTTACCACCAAGTAAAAACAAAGGCCAATCTGTACTTGCAGTATCAGGAGCATTTGATGAGGAAGCATCTAATGAATCAAGTTGAAATTCAAAGTATTTTAATGAATCATTAAGACCGTAATTGTTACCGCCCATTTATTACTAAACACATACTTTTTCTACCACTTACTGGATTAATTCTAAAACATTATTTTCTCGTAATACAATCATTGCGTCATAATAAGAATAAACTTCTAATGAAGAAGGAACTGCGGCATTACCAGTAACTTGAGCTGATGTCCAATTTGCAATTAAAGCAATATCGCTCTGTTCTTCGGCATTTAATCCTGATATCTCAACACCATTAGAAGTTTCTAAATCAACAGCCATAGCAAAACATTGAGATCCCATATCACCACCAAATGAATTTGCTACTGCTTCACCAAAATCAATAGTTGGTACACCATTCGCACCAAAATTTAATAGTTTAATTCCATAATCGAATTCCTGTAATACTCCTGCAGCGTTCTGACTAGCCCATTTAATAGTATTACAACCTGAAGAAAGACGGTAATCACCAGTAATATTTAAAGCTTTGGTTAATTCGACAAATGCTTCAGCACCTCCATTTGAAATTGCTCCTCCGACATTAGAAGCACATTGAACAGGAGCGGCAGGGAAGTACCGACCACCAATTCTAAATTGGTATGTTTGAAGACTTGATTGACCATTAGAAGAAGTATCAAAAAGAGTAGCACCAGAATCAAATGCAAAATTAGGTTGTTGTCTTCTTTGAACTGCAAATAAAGCTTTTACACTTCTTGATCGTTCTTGAACTAATAAATTAATATTTCCAGACATTCCAGATGAAAAGATAAAAGTATGCCAAGAAGAAAATTTAAGAGGAACACCGCCGTCCCGTAATCCTGCCAAAAACATACTATCATAACTTGCATCAAATTCAAGAATTTCAGGAATAAGATTTACATTACCAACGCCATAAGTTGGAGCTACTTGGGTACCGGATCCAGCTGTTGAAAAAATACACGCAGCAGCTTGTTCTAAAGTAATTTCAATAGCAAGTTGAGAAGCCATAAATTTAGTTGGGATTAATTTATCTTGCGTAAATAAACCAAGTGCAAAATTGACTTGGTAACGACGTGTGACTGCGGTTTGACCGTTACCGACTACTCCTGCTGGAACTGCAGCTGAAGATGATGTAGGTACATTTCCTAAACTTGTACCAGTAACCATAGCAGTTCCTGTGGCAGAACTACTTACGCTTATTCCCTGAATGTATTTTTGTCTTACATTACAAACTCCAAAATTACTATCATTATCGCTAGCAACAATAACTCCACCAATACCTTCTGCAATAGAAGTTTGGTCCATTGTCATCTGTGTATTGGTAGCTGTCCATTCAGTCAATGATCTTACAATGACATTGTAATTGATCATATCTTCCAAAGGTGTGGCGCCATACAACAATCGAACACGACTAAAAATAGATTGAATATTGTTTTGAAACCTGGTTGCTCCAGTAGTTCCACCAGGTCCAAATAAAGTCACATCAAATTCCAAAGTAGTATTCAAAGGATTGACATATCCCTGAGCAGGGAATTCCAGACGCATTACTTGTCCAGGTGCAAAAACGGCTCCATTTTTAGGAGGAATTCGTGGCGTGATTTTTACTGCTTTGTTTGATTGAGATGGGAAAGAGTAACGGGCGTTCCATGGAACTACGACTTCTTCACTGGCTGGGTACCATTTAAAATGAGCTGACATTTATATCATTCACATACAAAATGACTAGTATTTGGGGCGGCCCCAATCTTTCCCTAAAAAATATGAACGCTTTGAATCCTTTACAACCAATTCGATATGATAGAGATATGGTACCTGTTTACGATTCAAATCAAATTGATTTATGGGGTTTGCCTGACTGGTACGGGGTAACATGTTATAGAGTTATTGCATTAAGAGAAACTGAATCGCCAATGGTCATGGACTGGAAAATGGAAATAGAGCGACCAATGAGACCTATACATAGATACTCGAGAGTCGAGAGATTTACTTCTATTTTGGCTCAGTTGATTGCGTGTAGAGGAAAAGTCCCAAAAGACTTAATTGAGGATATAAAGAAAATCGGGTTTACTACTAACCCTGATTTGATTTGGAATGAAATTAGAGAAATATTAAAAAAGAGAAAAGGAAGGAAATATTATAATAGAATCCCAACGATTTTAGAAATTTTGGGGTTCCAGAAAGTAGGGGTTGATAGAAATAGTCTTGTGCTTGGTATTGTTGATGATTTTAGAATTATTAGTCATCGGTTTAATCAAAATAGAGAAAGTTTAGGTCGAGTATATTTTCCATCATTACGGTTTATTGCTTTTAAATTATTGGAAATGCATGGTGTCAAGTTTGGGTATAAAGTCCCATTTGCAAGAACACCAAGGAAATTAAAAGCAATGGAAACGACTTGGAGTTTATTAATTTAATAAAAGATATTAGAAGACTATTGGAGTCGTGTTAATAGTAATACGTACTTGTCCATATTGAACTGGAGACAAAAGGGCATCTGGATAAATTATACACCGGAGTTTTTGAGTAGGCTGTAAAGGAAAATTTGCGGAAGTAGTTATAGGCTGAAATTCTTGAGAAATTGCTTCTGCTAAATATTCACTAAATAAACCATAAGAAATTCGAATGGTATTAGATCCAACTGGGTTTGAGTCTGTTCGTACACATGAAAAAGAAATTGAGACTTGTAATATTAATCCAGTATCATTTCGAAATCCAGTAGCTGTAGGTGTTAATCTGTTTAGTCCATTTTCAAAAACAGGTGAAAGATTTGTTACATCTGTAAATGTAGCATTTGGAATAGAGAAATTGGTAAAAGTTTGGTAAAAAACACTTGAATTTTTTACAGAAACAGTGCCTGTTGCAGTAAAATTACCTACAATCTCGGTATTTCCAAATATTTGTACAGCCTTTTGAGCGTTTGCTGGGTTGGGATTTGTTCGTAATTGAATTCTTGTTCCAGATAATCCATAAAATCCTAATGTTATAAAAGGATTGTCAAATGGTACAAGGCCTCCTGACGAGTATCCGAATTGTAATTGAGCTGCATTTGCTGTCGTATTTGATTTCCCAAAAGTAATATTTGTATCTTCAGTTGCAACTCCAATACCACCTAATGTTGGTTGTAGGAATTGAGCTAAATGTGATTGGATAGCGGTAGAGGTATTATTTACTTTTAAAATTCCTGAACCTAAGGATGTTGAAGTTCCTGTTATTTCAGTAGTTGGGGCTAATAAAGTAATTTTTCCGTTGTATACTTGATCGATTGATGTATTAGATCCTGCGATTGTAAAAGATGCTGATGACGATGCTCCGTTTGATAGAAATCCAAGTACCATCATGTTAAACGAATTAGTAGCTTTTCCTAAACCGAAATATACTACATTGTTAGTTCCTAATGACGGAGCTAGGGCTGATGCTAACAATCCAGGATTTACGGTATTGTTAATGACATTCATCGCGCTAGCAGTTAAAGTCGTAAATGCTCCTGTATTTGGAGTTGCTGATCCTATTGTTCCTGGATTTGCCCAATCGGTAGTTCCTTGCGCTCCAGAAATATGTATATCCCATTGACCGTTAGCTGAGGATACATTGAAGACTGTAACTACTGCACAGTTTCCAGCAAGAATTGTTCCTACTGATCCTGAAGTATGTCGATTGATTACAGTAGGATTGCTACTATTGTTATTGATTGTATATGAGTATCCTATTATCAATGTTGTAGCATCAGGTAAAGTAATAATTGATCCTGAACCACCTCTAATAAGAATCGTTTCTGGTGAAGCAGCAGTTAATGTTGCATTACCGCTATTGATGATTAGTACTCCTGAAATAATATTTTGAGGTGTAAATATATTATTGGCGGTTGTTAAAGTTCCACCAGAGGAAATGTTTCCAGTCGTAGTTAAAGTGGCATTAATTGTCGTAGCTCCAGTAACTCCATTAACTATTAAATGATCCGTAAAATCTGATTGAGAAGTTGCTGATGGTGAACGGCCTGATAAAGTTATATCTGCCCCAGCATACGCTGGACAAAATACTCTTGTTCTGTATCGCAAAGTAGTAGGGTTGTACCCTTCATCCATTCCATAACTGTTTGCAATATCATTATAAACAAATATTCCTGGATTTAAGGCTGAAGTATTTGATAGACCTGAAGAATTTGATACTATAGAACCTGTTGCTGTTAAAGCGCCATTAACGCTTGTATTGTTGCTTAATGCTATTGTACTTGTAGAATTCAAGGATATAGAAACAGCATTTAATTGAAATGCTAGGGTTGTAATTGTCCATGCTCCTGTTATTCCAGTTACTGCTCCACAAGCAAATGTTAGTACTGAAGGGATAGGGACTGCACTGCCCGTACCAATGTATATTATTGGTGCTCCTAATGTGATTCCTGATCCGTAAATATTAACTAATCCTACAGTTGTTCCGATATTAATAGCTCCAGCAGTAGCTGTTACTATTGATATGATTCCTGCTCCAACTGTAGTTAAACTGATATTTCCTGCTCCTGTTGTTAAACTTAAAGCTCCTATTCCTGTTGATAAACTTAAATTACCCGCAACAGTAGTTATATTTGTAGATCCGGCCCCGGTTGATAAATTCATAACCCCTCCTGCTGTGGAAATATTTAATGTCCCTAATGCTGTGGAAATATTTACTGCTCCTGATAGAGAGGTTGAATCAGCAAGAGTTATTGAACCTCCTGCAGTACCCATCGAAATCGTTCCTAATCCTGAATTTGTAAATGAAATACCTCCACCCGCGTTCAGGACTTGGAATACCCCTGCTGTTCCTGTTGAGTTGTATGTGAAATTAGCGTTTGTATTAATTATTTCAGCATTGGAATCGGTAGAAAAATTAGACCATAATCTTAAGACAGTTGCATTAACTGTTCCTAATAATAAACCACTAGTTGCTGCAACTCCTGTTCTAATAAATCCTCGACCTAATGATCCTGTATCTGCTTCAATACCTAGACTGAGAGTAGGGTTTCCTGTAAATCCTGTTCCTGTAATTGTTGCTGGATTTATAAGACCTTGTGCTTGGTAAATTAAAGAAGTTCCTGCTGAATTGACTGTCAAGACTTGATTAGGGGATCCTATTGTTGCAAGACCGGTTCCTCCGGAAGCTATTGGGACTGGATTGTTTGCTGTGAAATTATTGACTGTCAAGTTATTAACGAATCCGTTTTCCAAAGATATATTTCCGATATTTGTAGTTCCAAGGACTGTCAAGTCTCCTTTACATAAAGTATTTTTATTTACTGTAAGAGAATTTGCTACTATATCGAAAGCATTTGTTGTCGATTTACCGCTTAGATTGGATGTATTTGTGGTAAAAGACATTGTATACTATTAGATCACATACTTTATTAAATATGATGAACAGGACAATAAATAATTTTTTTATATGTAGTTTCGGGTTTGCGAGGATGTGGTTTTGGTAAAAGAAGAATATAGCTTACAACTGCCCAATTAGGTCTTTGGGAAATAAATATTTCTATATTTGTACCTTGAAAATAAGTTACCCAATGACCTCTAAAATCAAAATTGGTTTGTACAGAATTAATCGTTGTTACAAAACAGTTTTCTAGTCGTTGATGAATTTTTTGTTTGTATATGTTCCAGGAAATGTTTCGTCGATGTTTTAAAATATATAGGATAATTTCGTTTGGTAGTTCAGGTATGTTTGGCATTTTGTTTAAGATTTGTTTTAGGAAATGATTAGGAATTCCTTTTTTATTTATAGCAAACATGTGAAACGTTACACAAACGCGAAAGTTCGTGACGTGTTTCAAGCCCTACATAAAAGAACGAATTGTGGGTGGGAGGTATTAGACATGGCAAATTTTGTTACTAATATTCAATTTATTGGTGACATACCTCATATAGTTACCTTACGACCTATTACTACAGGTAGGGAATTTGGTAATTTGGATAGGGTGTTTGATCTTTTGGCTCCACAAATTGTTAATGCTGTTCTCCGAGCTGTTGGTAATTATCATCCTACTTGGACCATAGAAAGAAGTATGCGAGAAGTGGAAGGTTCATTAATTGCTACGAATGAGGTTGATGGAAATTCTGCTGGGTTTACTGCTACACTTTCAAGTTTATCTGAAATTACTTCTGAAACTATCGCAGAAATATTCTTACAAATTCAACAAAGTAATCAGGATGTATTGATTACTGATATTGAATGGGCTTTTATTATTAGTCCTGCAAGTATTGCCGTTGGTGGAAGTCCTCGTGTAAAACCTCCTTACTGGGCTCCAGCTGTTAAATTTAGAAATACTTGGTTAGGATGGAATGTTAATTGCGCTGCTTATGCTTTGAATTATTTGATGCGTGATCCAAACGATTATAGTAAGAGGATAAATCGAGCGGTAGTGGATGCTAAAGAATTACAAGATTTGCTGGGTTGGGATGATTTTACTTCTATTGGTCAAATTCAAGATTTTGTTGATCTTTATGATCAATATAGAGTAAGTATTGTTCATCCTACAACTCTTCGAACTCCTTATGAATTTATTTTTACTGGAAAAAATTTTGTTTTTACAGAAGATAACGATAATCGTTGTCCTTCAAAAGTTTTGTACTTGATTTACGATGCTCAACAAAAACATTACGCGGCTACAAAAAGTCCTGCTCAATTAATTAATGGTTTTAAGAAAAGTCATCATTATAGCTGGTGTCATCGTTGTAGTCTTGGTTATGTTAGAGAGACAGGTCATACTTGTCCTGATCAACCTCCAAAACCAAAAAAGATAAAGAAAAGCGTACCATGTATTAAATGCGGGGTTTTACCACCTGCTGGAAAACTTCATTCTTGTCCTCTTGTTACTTGTAGAATGTGTAGCGGTATTTACAAAAGAGAAACTGGTTATGAACATCGATGTATTGTTTTAAAAGAACCCCGCAAAAAGGAAAAGAATACTTTTTGTACTGATAAAGATAAAGCTGATGGATCTTTATTTGCTCTTTGGGTTTATGATTTTGAAAGCCGCATTGATATTGAAGAAACTAATCGAGAATTGATTGTTGAATTTAGAACTGATGGTGTTCATTATGCCGATGAAGATGTTTGTGTTTACGATAAAAAGATTCAAAAACATGAAGTTAATTTTGTTGCTTTCAAGAATGTATTTACTGATGAAGAACATTCGTATTCTGGTGATGGAGCGTTACAGAATTTTGTTTTGTTCATGATCCAACATAATGCAGGAAAAAATATTTGTATTGCTCATAATGCTGCTGGGTATGATACTAGACTTTTATTTTCAAAACTTAAATCAATGAATCAAAAGGTTTCTATGGCTCCGATTATGCGGGGTGGAAAATTTATGCAATTGACTATTAATCAAAATTTAATTTTTCGTGATTCTTTATTACACGTGAAAGGCAGTTTGAAAAGTCTTGCCAAAGATTTTTGTGATGGTTTACTTGAAAAGGGATACTTTCCTCATTTGTTTAACAGTACTGAAAATTACGGATATGTTGGTAGAATTCCTGAAAAGAAATTTTTTGATTTATCGTTTTCAGTTCGAAGTCAAAAGGAAATGAATGATTTTGAAACTTGGTATGCTACTTGGGAAGGAAGAGAAGATTGGAATTTTGATTATGAATTAGCAAAGTATTGTAAAAATGATGTCGATGTTTTACAGAAAATCGTCAAAGGGTACCACGATGTTGCATTTGCTAAATTTGAAATGTCGCCTTGGTTTAATGCTACTGCTCCTTCTTTTGTTCATGAAGTGTTTATTGTCAAGTTGGCTCAAGATTTGGAATTGCCAGATAAAAAGGAAAATATGGAAGAGTATAAAACTAAAATGAAAGAATTGGCTTGGGATGAGTACTGGGCTGTACTTCAACCTAATGAATATTGGTTTGCTAGAAAAGCTTTACGTGGAGGAAGAACTGATATTAGAAAAAGACTTCATGTTTTGAGTCAGGAAGATTGGGATAGAGGTGTAAGAATTAGGTACCAGGATATTTGTTCTCAGTATCCCTTTCAGCAAGTTGTCCATGATTTTCCTGTTGGTTTGCCGTTGATTAGAATTTGGGATAACAAGTATTTTCCATGTATTGCCGATCAAAATAACCCTGATGCTATTTGTTCTTGCCGACCTGGGTTTGCTATTCCTGATCGGTTTTGTAAAATTGAAAGAGAAGCTGTTCAATGGACATCTGAAGAAATATTACGTAAGCGAGATTTCTTTGGGATTGTTTGCGCGTCTCTTGATCCTCCAAGAAATATGTATCATCCTGTTCTTGTTGTTTTTGATGAAAAACTTGGAAAAAGTATTGCTGCTTGTGAACCTATTGTCGAAGGAGTTTTTACTAGTATTGAATTTGTTGTTGCTTTGCAAAATGGGTATACTTTAAAAAAGATGTATCGATATGATCAGTATAATCGAAAACCTAGTTTATGGCGTGAACTTGTTTTGGATTTATTTTTAGAAAAAATGATTAATTCTAAAGCAGCTCCTCAAGGTGAATCTGCAAAAAAGTTGATTGAAGATTATGGAGATTTATTTGGAGAAGATTTTGCCGAAAAAATTCAAGAATCAATTGAAGGAAATAAATGGGGAAAGAATCCTGCAAAGAAACAAACTGCTAAAATTATGATGAATTCTGCTTGGGGAAAACATGCTCAAAGACCGATTATGCCCGAAGTCGCTATTTGGAGTTGTAAAGAAAATACGGAAGAAATTTTTAATTTCTTTGAAAATTGTTCTGCGAATAATTATGAATTTCATAATGGGACTTTTTTAAATGAAGATAGTATTATGTACAAGTATTCTGTTTCTGGAAAAAATACCAGACCTGATTTACATGGGGGATATTTACCTGCGGCTTTGTTTGTTCCCGCATATGGTCGTTTGCAACTTTGGGAACAATTACAGAAATTGGATAAAAGAGTTTTAATGAATGATACTGATTCTATTGTTTATATCTATGATCCTGATTTGTATAATATTCCTGAAGGAGGTTTACTTGGACAATGGGAAGTGGAAGATGAAGATCGTGAAAATGGAGGAATTCGAGAATTTGTAGGTTTAGGTCCAAAGACGTATGGATTTAAATGCGATAATGGGTATTCTAAAGTGAAAGCAAAAGGTTTAAGTTTGAATTTGGCAACTGAGAAAAAAGTTAATTTTGAAACAATGAAGAAATTGGCAATTAGTAATTTAGAAGGAAAAAAGGAAAGAATCATTATTCCTCAAAAGAATTTTGTTTGGACTGTAGAAAATGGAATGAGAACTTGGATGATGATGAAAGATTTAAAAGTTGATATGGACGGATTGAAAGGAACCATGGATCATGAGGGGTATATTTATCCTTTAGGATATAGTAATCAATAAAAAGCATTTTAGAATTTAGAAGTATTGTGAAACATTATGAAGTGTTTGAGAAAAAAATTTCGTAACCTAATGAAAAATTAAAAAATATAAAATAAAAAACTTTTTATCTTTTTTAAAAAATATATGAAATTACTAATAATAGTTTTTCCTTTTTTAGCTCAAATATTACAAATAACATTATTGCTTAATTGTATAATGACAGCTTTTTGCTTTTTCTTTCTATTCTTTCTACTTTATAGTGAAAAATAATAAAAATTTAGAATTTAGAATTATGGACGCGTTTTGAGGGTTTAGGGTTAGGGTTAGGGTTAGGGTTAGGGTTAGGGTTAGGGTTAGGGTTAGGGTTAGGGTTAGG
>Ga0208554_1000051_pt1 | contig 21689 bp, 20 predicted proteins | sample Colrivmet1371B02_FD_187628 | JGI IMG/M metagenome (GOLD analysis project Ga0208554, IMG submission 187628) | Estuarine microbial communities from the Columbia River estuary - metaG 1371B-02 (SPAdes) (version 2) | ecosystem: Environmental > Aquatic > Marine > Intertidal zone > Estuary | place...
AAATAATAAAAAGTAACTAAAAAAATAATAAAAAGTAACTAAAAAAATAATAAAAGAAAGCCCAAAAATCTGCATTTAATATGTAGATTTTTGGGCTTTTTTGCATTTAGATAAAAAGAATTAAAAAAAAATTGAAAAAAATAAAAAATAGTTATAATTTTGTACAAATGTCTACACAAGTAAAAGAATCTCGCAAAGAAGAATTAATTTCTTTTGAATTTTCAAAAAATTTTTCAAAAAATGTCACTAAATTTATTTCGTGGATTTTTAAAAATTACACTGTTAAAAATTCTTATACTGGAAAGGATGCATCTCCAGAAGATATAAATCTTTTTAATTTTGCTGAACCAAAGCGTAAAAAAATGGAATCATTTTTTAAATTTATCATTGAAAGTGATTTTACAGTTTTTGAAAATGATGTGCTTGTAAGTGATGAAAATACTGTAGTAAACAAATTTAACAGCATCACTAAAAAAGACACTGAAAAAAAGGTTAAAAAAGTAAAGGACACTGAAAAGGACACTGAAAAGGACACTGAAAAGGACACTGAAAAAGACACTGAAAAGGACACTGAAAAGGACACTGAAAAGGACACTGAAAAGGACACTGAAAAGGACACTGAAAAAGACACTGAAAAAGACACTGAAAAAAAGGTTAAAAAAGTTAAAAAGGTTAAGGACACTGAAAAAGTAATTGAAAAAAAGGTTAAAAAGGTTAAGGACACTGAAAAAGTAATTGAAAAAAAGGTTAAAAAGGTTAAGGACACTGAAAAAGTAATTGAAAAAAAGGTTAAAAAGGTTAAGGACACTGAAAAAAATGTTCAAAAAGTAAAAGACACTGAAAAAAATGTTCAAAAAGATACAGAAAATCAAGTTTCATTTCTTTTATCACGAACTAATCTTAAATGGGAAATGAAAATTGATAATACAGTTATTAATGTGGAAAATAACAATGATTTTAAAGAATGTGTAATTTTGTTGGAAAAAATCTATAAAAACAATCAAGAAGAAAAAGAATTGTTTGGAGAGGAAGAATCTGATAACGTACATGTTGAACAAGACAATGTCTCTATTTCATTTGAAGATGAAATCAATCTAGATGATATTGAATTTTAAAGATAAAAGTATAAAGATAAAAGTAAAAAGATAAAAGTAAAAAGATAAAAGTAAAAAGATAATAAAAATTGAAAAAAAAATAAAAAAATACAAAAAAGTACAAAATGGATTTTCGCTATTGTTATTATTGTCTTGAAACAGAAGAAGGATTATGTTATGATTGTGTTAAATATTACAATTCATGTTTGAATTGTATTTTTTATGGAGAAGGAACTCGATGTGAAAATTGTAGTAGCGATGAAGGAATTTGTTTGGATGATGATGTTCTTATTGTATTAGAATATATTGATAGAAATTACGCATATTTTCAAACTGATCCTGATTTTTAAAAAAAAAAAGTTTAAAAAAAAATACAAAAAAAAATCTTAAAAGCCCAAAAATTTGCAATATAATATTGTAGATTTTTGGGCTTTTTTGCATGTAAAAAATAGAATAACTAATCTATAAATAAAAAAATGATTTTATTAATAAAATGTAATTTTTTAAATGGAAGTACTAAGTTATATTTTTAGTGTTTGTAGTATTGTTTTTTACAGTATTGTATATTATCCACAATTTTATGAAATTTACAAGTCAAAATCAAGCGATGGAATTTCTATATTTACTCTTTTATTATACACACAAGCAGATTTTTTATCACTTTTCGGAACCATTCTTTTGTCATTAAGTACCAGTATTATTTTACTGGGATGGTATCATACATTTGTAGGTATATGTATGATTTTATTTGTATTATGTTATGAAAAAGAAAACAAAAAGATTAAATTCATGTATTCATTATTTTTTTGTTTAACAAACATATTAATTGGAATTTTATTGAGTGTGTTCTCTGTTTTTAATGAACCAACAGGTGAAACAATAGGATGGATTACTATGGTAATTTATATAGTAGGAAGATTTCCACAGATCATTTTAAATATTAAAAGAAAGTCTACAGAAGGACTATCTAGTTTAATGTACGTTTTTACAATACTTGGAAATTTATTTTATGGATTATCTGTTTTAGTTTATTCTGATGATAAAACATATCTCATGTATAATTTACCATGGTTAATAAGTACATTTGTCACTATTTTACTTGATATTTTTGTTATTTTTCAATGTAAATTTATATACACAAAAAATATTACAAATAATATAGAAAAGATTTAAACACTTAAGGTATATTGTATGTTTTTTTAATATATTTTTTTTAAAGTGTAAATATATGAGATCACTAGTTGCATTCTTATTTGGAATTTATATAGGTCAAGAATACGGTAGATTAATACCAAATTTAAAAAACGAAAGTATAAAATTATATGAAAAATTAGAACACGAATTAAATAATAAAAAATAAATTTACCAATATTCTAAAAAATTATTATAGTTTTTTGTATTTAAATGGAGGGAGGTTAATAAAAAGCTTTTCAAATTGATACTTTCACTTATTCTATTTGCTATATTAGGCATATGATTTTTTAGAAAATCATATTCTTCTTTTTCGTCATATATGATGTAGATATCATCTTTTAGTGCAACTTTATTATTCAACGTGGTTATAATTTGTTTTTCCATTTCAGAATACATTTCAACATTATCTAATACCTTTTCTATTTTTGTAAAAGGAATAGATAATGAAATATCTGTAAAAAATATTTTAAAAAAGACAGAATCATTATTTACTTTTTTTATACGTAATAATAATATCCAATTCATTTGGTTATATTATTATTATTTATTTATTCAATTTTAGAATTACTCGCAAATTCCTGGATCTGCATAACAATAATAATACTCTAAATTAGGTTGATCTGGAATACTCGTCAATTTATTATTTAAAGCGTTAAAATATTCCATTTTAGGTTGAACTGGAAAACTAGTTAAATTATTATTATAAGCTTCAAAATATTCCATTTTAGGTTGAACTGGAAAACTAGTTAATTTATTATTACTTCCAAAAAAGTCTATCATATTAGGTTGAACTGGAAAACTAGTTAATTTATTATTAAAACCATTAAATTTTTTCATATTGGGATAAATAGGAAAACTAGTTATACCCATATTATCACATATTATTTCTTTATAAGAATATGCTTTCATATATAATTTAAAGATAGAACCCAGATTCCATCTATTATTATCCTTATAATCTTTTATATTTGCATTATTAAATATATAAATAAAATTATTTGGATCAGTGTAATCAACTTGGTATTTATTTAAAAAATTTTTAGCAATTATATATGTATTTTGTTTACATATTTTAAAAAATTCTTTATTTTGAGAACAAAGTTTTTGTAAAGATTCTATAGAATCAATTTGTGTAGATAAAAGATGTTTTAGTTCAAAATTCATATTATTATATATTATATAAATTAAATTAATCTGAATCTTCCCATAATTCTTCATAAGATAAATACTTTATGCTATTTTTAGATATAATAGTATATCCATCGTCTGTTTTTTTATTTTCTGTAAATAAATTACTTATATAATCTATAGTAAAATTTATAGTGGTGTTTATTTTATAGAGAACGTAGTCTATATCTAACATGTTCTTATTATTATATATAATATAAAAATAATAAAAAAGAATGAATTTATATACTTGTAGTTGTTGCTTTAAATTTAAACGTAGTTGAAACCCAATTTGATAAGTCTTCCGAGATATATTGAATCTGACCTTTACTATTAACATTAGATATACTAAATACTATACCGGTATTATCTCCGATAAAGTTTGTATTAATAGCCCAATCACCAATATCTTTTTGAATACCTTTAATATCAAAATTTGCATATAAATTTTGCCCAGCACTTTTAACAATACAAACAGAAACAATAGCAGAGAATGATCTAACTGTGTTATTAGGAAATGCTAAATTAGTAATATTTGCTACACTAAGTTGATTATTTTGGGCAGAAAATGAAACTTCTTTAATAATGTCACCTAAACTTGGAGTCATATCAATAGTATTAGAAACTAACGCATTTGATGCATAAATATTACCTGTTGAAATACTTGTGGAAGCACCAAAAGTTCCATTGACATCTAATTTAAAAGATGGAGAAGTAGTTCCAATACCAATATTACCAGCACTATTTACACGCATTCTTTCATCTCCAACAGTATAAAAGTAAAGATTACCATCAGTTACACTTGGTGTAGCAGAAGCTAAAATTTTAGTAGTTTGAGCTATATCAACAACTCCACCAAGAGATCCCCAAGCACTACCTGGTCCATAACCTTCGAATTGAGTATATTCAGTATTATAACGAATATAACCTTGTTGAGGAGCAACTGGTCTAGCTGCAACATCGCCAACTGGAATTTTTAAAGCAGGGCCAGCAACAACTAAACTAGACGCAGCTGTAATGTTGCTACTAAAAATAGATTCTCCACTGATTCTTAAAGATCCTGAACTAACGACTGTTCCTACTATATTAGTAATAGTTGTATTGGTAGCAAAAATATTTCCAGAAGATATGGTAGTTGCTAAAATACTAGAAGTAGTAATTCCTGTAGAAACTCCTAAAGCTCCATTGATATCTAGAGTGTAATTAGGAGAACTAGTTCCAATACCAATATTACCGGCGCTATTTACACGCATTCTTTCAGATCCAACAGTATAAAAATAAAGATTACCGTCAGTTACACTTGGACTTGCTGATGCTAGAATTTTAGTAGTTTGAGCGATATCAACAACTCCACCAAGAGATCCCCAAGCATTACCTGGTCCATAACCTTCAAATTGACTTGTTTCTGTGTTATATCTAATGTGTCCTGCTAATGGAGTAGCTGGTCGAGCTGCAATATTTCCAGTAGGAATAAGTAATCCTGGTCCAGTAACAATTAAATTAGATCCAATAGTTACATTACCAGAGAGTAAAGAAGCTCCAGTAACATTAAGACTTCCCGTTGTAATACCACTATTTGCTAATAAAACATCTGTAAAGTTTGATGTACCATTAACATCTAATAAATAAGCTGGTTCTGTATTATTAAGACCTACATTACCATTTGTAGTATAAATAGAACCAATAGTATTTGTATTTCCTATAGCTGAAAATGAATCTGTGACATAAACAACACCTGCAGTAACATTTGTTTCAATTATATTGGTACTTGTAATATTTACACTAGTAATAGTACCAGCTACAGCTAAATCACCTGATAAATATATACTACCAGCAGATACAATTTCAGCTGCAACATAACTAGAAGACATGGTTGAAAAGGAACCAAGTGTAGAAATAACAGTACCTGATGTAATAGCTATAGACTTTACATAGTCTGCTTGAAAATTAGAGGTTGTAAAATTTGTAAAAAAACCATTTGTACTGTTAATAAGAGTTGTTTTTATGGAAGCTGCTGTTACAGAACCTGTAATGTTTGCATTTCCTCCTACATTTAAATTTTTCTGAATCCCTACTCCACCAGATACAATTAATGAACCAGAACTAGTATCAGCGCTTTGTGTAGAATTTACTATAGATGTTATACCAGTAAAAAATGATGCACCTCTGGCAGCAAATCCTCCGTATAAAACCAAAGATCCACTTGTTGGTGTAGCACTTGTGGTATCTAATACAACTATAGGTTGATTATAATATAAATTCGTATAGACACTTGCCATTTTATATAATAAGTAAAGAAAAAAATAAACGCGATATCACGTTTGAAATTCAATAAAAATACTTGTAGGAATAAAAAATAAAAACATTAAGGAAAAAAACATATTTCGTTAATGTATTTTTAAAATCTTATATATAAATGTAAATTTATTCGCAAGAAAAAGATGATGTAAAAGTACCTTGCCGAAATAGAGCATTTCAGCTCTGTAAGGTACCTTGCCGAAATAGAGCATTTCAGCTCTGTAAGGTACCTTGCCGAAATAGAGCATTTCAGCTCTGTAAGGTATCTACTATAATATTCACACAATTTTCTTCATTAGAAGAAGAAATAATAATAACATCATTTATAACACAATCGCTTTCTACCTTGTCGTCTAATACCTTGCCGTCTATCGACAGCGTCGGTAAAGGTACCTTGCCGTCTAATACCTTTTCGTCAGCTTCTTCGTACGGTAAAGTCGTCACTATGTTTTTATCATGATACACCATACCTTTATTTTTACAAAACTCTCTATATGTATCTAATTCTACTTTTAATTCATTACACATATTTAATGCTTCACAAATATCCTTTTTTAAGCTATTCGGTATTATTTTTCTATAATATTTTATATTTTCAATAAGGCTTTTTACCATTTCCCCTTCCTTTTCACTCCAATCTTTTTCTTGTAATAATGTTAATTCGTTTTCTAAACAAGACATATATAACATCTAAATATATTTTTTTTTTATATTAACTATTCTTTCTTTTGCTAACAATAATAATAAAAAATTGATTTAAAAAATGAAAAAAAATATTTTTTAAATAAATTTATACTTTTTATGACGGGATATTTGTGCAAATTAGTTATTTTTGATTTAGATGGAACGCTTCATTCTCATAAAGACATATTTAATGATAATGCAACTTTAAAAAAAGAAATTTATGATATGCTAGATTTTTTAAAAAAGAATGGAATAAAAATTGCATTAGCATCACTTAATTCTAATGCAAGTATGTATTTAAAAAGATATAATATTTATGAATATTTTGATTATATCGAATATAAAAATTGGGTAGCTTTCGGTGATCATAAAACTGACTTGTTTGAATATATTCAAAAAAAATCAAACATTCCTTATAATAAAATGTTGTTTTTTGATGATAGAAAACATCATCTTTTAGAAGCTTCTAAATTACAAATGAAAAATGTTATTGTAGATCAAGATAAACTTTTATCATGGGAAGATCTTATGAAAGGTTTTTCATCTTTTACATTTGACAATACAAAAAAAATAAAAGAAACAACTTCAATTGGAATTCAAACTCAAACTTATTTACAAAAACATAAATATACACATAAAAATAAAAAAAGAAAAGTTCAATTAATTAATTTATAATTCATTATATATTTTTTATTTTTTATATATTATATATATATAAAAATGGGTCAAGGTCAATCTGGTCCTCAAGGTGAAAAAGGTGACAGTCCAATAGGTCCTGATGGAAAGTTAAATGCTAAAAGATTACGTATAGATAATGATATAAGTATGGGTGGAGATGGAGAATTCAGTGTAGATTTTCCTAATGTTCCAGGAGGTAGATTTGTAATTGATAATCAAGGTAATATTAAATCTAGAGGTGATGCAAATATTGGTGGAAATGTAAATGTTCCATCCGGTAAAGCAGTAAATGTTCGCGATCAATTTCATGGTATGTCATTTAAAGAGGCTTATGATGGCCCAGCTCTTTATGGCTATTTAGGTGGTGGTTTAGGTACAAATCAACAAGATGGTTATAAAGAAGCATTAAAATGGAATAGAGCTGGTGATGTAAATATTACAGGTAGTCTTGATGTAAATGGAAACTTTACTATTAAAGGTAAACCTTTTAGTGCAGGATCAGGATCCACAGATTTTGACGCATTTACAAACGGTAATGATGCCACGTTTTCTCCTGGATGGCAAGTTGGTGGAGACTGGCCTTGGGATCCATCTATTCGTGGTCCTGGTCGCGGAGGATATGCCCATACTGAAAATAAAGATGGTCTTGGAGATGATAATAATGATAATGATACACGTAATAGAACTGCAGATATTGCTATACCTGCTGATATGAAATCTGGTTTCTTATTTCATTTACCTTGGTCAAATTGTAGACATTTTGATATTTGGGGTGTATTAAATAATGGACAAGAAGTGTTTATTCGGCGTGTTAATGCTTTCCAAAATGTACGAAATGAACAAAAAGATAATTTACATGATGCCGCAGCAGTTGTACCAATTACTCGCGTGGATAGATTTGCTAAGATTCGTATAAAGGGTGTAAGAGGTCGTATTCATTATATGGGTACTGGATGGACTAAAAATCCACTCGATTCATATGCTTCAGGAGCAGATTCTGGATTTATTTCAGCACAAAATATTGTAGGTCTTTCAGATATTATAAATGCAAACAAAGGTCCTATAACTGGTGTTAATTTTATAAATAACTGGCAAGGAGATGCTACAAATACTACATCTCAAGTTGCAAATGATACAGGAGATTATAAAGCATTAATGATAACAGGGAATAGATCAAATGATAAAACAGGATACCCGTATAAAGATTATTCTGATTTTGGGAAAGGAATGTTTGGTAATAATCGTAGAAATGTTCAAGTATGGGATGATCTTTCTTTACCAGAAAATAGTGCTCAAGTATGTATTGGACCTAGATGGTGTATTAGAGCTGAAGGTGATTCGTTAGTTTTTCGTGATATGAAAACTCCTGGTGATAATAGATACGCTATGGGTCCAGGAATTGGTAATAATGTTGATATAAATAACATGATTAGCAATGGTCAAGCTATTACAATTAGAAGTGATAGAGATGGTAAAGAACAACGTAGATTACAGAGGGACAATGATGAACTTGCTAAATTTTCTAATAATAACAGAGGCGATTGGGAACGATTTTTTATTGAAAAGTTATAACTTTCATAACCACTTAAGGTGGAAAACTACCACGGTTAGGATTTGTTGGTTTAAAAGAATTGTTTCCTTCATCAAATTTAGGATATAAATAGTCATATATAATTTTTTCATATAATTTATTATCAGGTGTTGATATTATTAATCTATAGCAATTATTGGCTTGTATTTGTAAAAATAGATTTTCTCCATCGTTTTTTAATGAAAATTCATACTCTTCTCTATCTAGCAATTCGCCATCAATATTTTCATCAGGGTCAAATGGTCTATTTGGAAAAGGAGTACCAGCATTTCCATCATATTTTAACCATTCAGAAAGTAAATATTTAAATTTTTTCATAAATGAATTTTTACCATATACCTTATGCGATTTTATTGTTATTGAATCACTTCTAAAACGTGTTTGGCCAGCAAATCTTACTTCAATTATATTAAATTTCATCAATAATTCTGCAAATATTTGCACTGAAGTATTAAATTTACTTTTAATTTTATGTGTAAAATAATTTTCACATATACTTTTATTTCTAGGACTACTATTGCATAATTTCGTAATATCTTTTATATTATCATCTTGCTTTTTTAATATTTCTTCAACAAGTTCAACTGGTAGATTTTGCATTATATATATTATATATATTATATATATAATAAAAAATTTTTATATAATTAAGAAGATGGAGGTGTAGGTTGTGTTGTAACTACAGGTAATTTTTTACTTTTTAATTCTTCTAAAACAGTTGCCTTATCGCCTAGATTATAACCTCCTATCCATGGATTACTTTTTAAAAACATGTCTTTATATACTTCACTTGGACTATTATCTTCTCCAAATTGTACGTCTAATTCATTTCTAGGAATGTATCTATAAATTATTTTGGGCGTAGGACATTTATTTTGAGATCGTACAAATGCAGATGAAACTAAAGCGATTCCTATAATTAATATTATTAATAAAATAGGGTTCATTATTAAATACATTTAAAAAAAGTTTTCTAAAAAAAGTTTTTTAAATTACATTTTATTTATCTTTTTCAACTATCATTTTTAAATAATCATACAACAAATCAGAAACATGATTCCAACTATAATATTCTGTTATGTATTTTTTCATAATTTTATAATCATCCTTCTTAAATGACCAATCCCTTATATCATTTTCATTATTCACAATGACATTTAAAAGATCCATTAATTGAATGTCGTTTTGTTTTCTACCATTTCCTGTGTCTATAACTTTTGAATTGATGTAATAAATAAACTTTTCACCACCATTCATAAATATATCATTCATATATTCTTTTGTACTTCCTGTAATTGGAACTACAACAGGTGTTCCCGCAGATAATGCTTCTAAACTTGTCAAATTAAAACCTTCAGCTATATAAGGTGATAAATATAAATCAGCCGCATTAAATAAATCATTTATCTTTTCATAGGAAAGTGTCTTGTCAGTAAAAATAATATGATTAGTTAACAAATTATCCATTTTTTCATCATCTAAAACACCCGCCTTTTTTAATTCTGCAAAATATATCTCTAAAAATGACTTTGATTGATATAAATCACCTGTTCCCTTTAATAGTAATTTATAATGCTTTTTACCCAAATGATTTACTAAAATATTCAATGCTTGTAAAATTAAAAACATTCCCTTGTTTTGTGTCATTGCACCAATATTCATCAACAAAATTTCATCGTGTTTTACTTTATAAAAATTACGGATACTTTCTCTGGAAGAATCATTCTTATAAAAAACAGTTTCATCAACACCATGTGTAATAATCCTATTTTTCTCATCCTCTAAATTGTATTTTTTCATACCCATTGATGACCATACACTTGGTGATGTCATGTATAATTTTTTCTCCTTTCTTACATATTCATTTATAAGAAAATCAGTATTTAAAAGAGTATCATTACATGAAAAAAAATTAGGATCCAATGTCGAAAATTCTGATGTGTAAAAAACACATTTTGGAATTTTCTTTCCATTTATAACTGTCATATCCATGTTATAAGGATAAGTTATACTATAAATAACATCGATTTCTTCACCATTCCATTTTTTAAAATTTTTAATAATGTCATTATATTCCTTTTTATATACAAGCTTTCGTGAAGAATTCCATTCAGGTCTAAAATATGGCATTTCTTCAATATAGAAATCTATTTTATCTGAATGATTTTTAAACAAATGAATAATTTGAAAACAATTACAAAGAGCGTAACTGTGTGGGATTTCAAACCATCCGCGGAACAAAACTCTTATTTTTTCTCCTTTACTTTCCATTTATTAATATTTATAATAATAATATTTTTTATTTTTAAACTCAAATAATTGTTAAATTATGTTTTCCATCAAAAATCCAAAATTCAAATTTATAACCTAAATATAAACATGCTTTCTTTTTCATTATATTTTTTTGCAATTCCTTTTTATATACATAATCACTTTTAACTTCAATAATTTTATTCAATGATTTTATATAAATATCAGGAAAATATTTATGATATTTTTTAATAAATGTATAATAAATTTCATTATCAAATTGTGTAATAATATCATCTTGGTTAATTTCATATTTATTTTCTAATAATGATAAAGCTAGATTTTCATAACCTTGTACTTTTACTTCTTTACCATTATTAAATTTATAAATTTTCCATTTTTTAGCATTATTATTACTTTTATTAAATATTTCTAAATTTTGCATAGGATTTCCACAGCCATATTTTTCAATATTTGTAGCTATAGTTCTTTCTAATTTACATTTCCTACATTTATAACCATTTTGTAAATCATTATATCTTATTGTAGCTTTATTATTACAAGAGCAAATATAATCTAATCTTTGAAATGCATTTGTATATTCAGTACTTAATAATTTACAATTTTTATTTTCAAATTCTTTTTTTATATATTCAATTGTATGTCTTCTATTTACACTTCTTATTTTATAACTGCATTTTGTACACATTGTGAAATTTTTAAATTGTGTTATTTTTTTAATTTGTATTTCACCACATTTACATTTAAATTTAATCTTGACTGATGTTTTTTCTGGGTATTTATCAATGAATTCACATCCATTTTTTTCGCATATTTTTATATATTCTTCATTATTATTTTTATTAAAACATTTTTTACAACCATTTGTCCGTAATTTAAAATTTTTCAATTTAACTTTACCAATATTTCCACATTCGCATCTATAATCTAAAGTCATTAATGGTACATAGTCTTTTTCTAATGTAAGTAATTCGCATTTTTTAGATTTAAATATTTCTATTATATCTATAAATTTATGTATTGCCATTCTAATATATAAATTTTTATCTTTAAACAAAATTATTTAACTATGGGGAATAAAAAACCATCCACGAAATAAGACTCTTATTTTTTCTCCCATTTATTAATATTTAGAATAATAATATTTTTTATTTTTAAACTTATTTCCCATTTTCCATCAAAAACAAATAATTTATAATTTAAATAATAATAAAGCCAAATATTTTGTAAATTTTTTTTATTAGTATAATATAAAAAAAATGGATCAACAGCAGTTAATAATAATTGGAGCTATTGGATTTTTAGTGTTTATTGTAATTATATATTACATATTTTTTTCTAGCAATGATCTCGTTGTGAATGGAAATATCATCATGCGTCACCCTAATGGTCAGGAATGGATAATTGGTATGCGTGATGCTAATCATTTCGCCATTAACAAACTTGACAAATCAGGTAAGAATAGAGCTGATGGATCAGGTATTCTTATTCGTAACGACGGACATATGTGGACGGTTGGTGGTGATTATAACAAGGGAAATTACGATCCAGGATGGCATAATGATTGGCAACATAATATTTTCAAGGGTAGACGATAAACTTAAACTTTTTTAAGAAAAAACTACTTTTTTAAGAAAAAAGTAACCAAAAAAATAATAAACTTTTTATAATAATTACCTTTTATTATTATAAATAAACAAACTTTAAATCTTTTATTATTTTTTTGGTTACTTTTTTCTTAAAAAAGTAGTTTTTTGGTTACTTTTTTTTAAAAAAGTAGTTTTTTCTTAAAAAGTTAATTGATTAATAGATGGTAAATTTCGAAGTTTTCTAAAGTGATTAGCCATAAGTAGTAATTGACGTGTATTTTCAGGAGTTTTGTTATCGTACCAAAAATCAAATCCGTCACCGTGTACCAATCGATTTCCATCGTGATGTCTCGGGTACAAACTCCAGCTAAAACTTCCATGTACTCCTAATTTTTCAATATGATTAAACCAATCTTGATTAAATTGTGAACTATATTCACCAATAATATATGGTTTATTTACTTTTTTAGCATTGTTATATCCATATGTCATTCTATTAAAATCATTCCAATAAAAATGTGCTGAATATACATCTAAATTTTTAATAGAAAATTCGTCACTTTGACCTAGAGTTTCGTCAGTTGGACATAATGTTAAAATATTTGGAGCAATATTTTTTATATGATTTGAAATGTCAATTAACCACTCTTTTGTAGGTATAGCTATTGATCCAGCTGATTTTCTGTCTTGACCTAGTTCATTTCCTAGTTCTAACAAAAAAATATCTGGACAATTTTTATTAGCTATTCCTGTATATTTATTAACGTGATTTAACCATTCTGATATAAACTTTTTAAAATTTGCACGTGGTGTAGGATGTGTAAAAAATTGTTCTTTAGGTACACCATTAGTACATAATGCATTGTAACTCCCATGATAATATTCGTAAGGATCACTGAAAATTGGTATTACTTTTATACCAGTTCTTTTAGCTTCACTTAATGAAAAATCAATAGGGTCCCATGCAGCTTCCCTAAAATTCAAGTTGTAATCTAATAAACTGTGCTCACTAGAAGCTGAAAATCCAAGTGTATGAGATCTAATACAAGTACCAGATAATTTTTTAACACTGTCAAATATTTCAGTAATTTGTTTATGAGAAAAATAATTCATATATTCTTGACATAAACCAAGCCCAAAACAATTTACTCCAACTGGTACAAAAATTTGATTATTACACATAAAATTAGCTCCATTCCATGATACAAATAGAGAATTTACAGGAGTAGGTGCAGGTGCAGGTGCAGATGTACTTTTCACTTTTTTTATAAATGATGTATATCCAGGATTTAATTTAGTATCATTTCCATTTGTAAAATTGTAACCAGTTTTACTATAAGCTTCACCAGTATCCCATTTGTATAATAATACTTGTACTTTAGAATCCAACATTACTGTATCTAATAATTTACCTACATCTGATGATTTATAACTCGTATAATTAAAAGTATCACCAACTGTAACATTGTCTATTTTAACCCATTCTGGTTTATTGTCTTGCAAAATAGTATTTCCTAAAATGACTTGTCCAACTAAATTAGTGACAGGAGGTTTTGGAGTAGCGACAGGAGGTTTTGGAGTAGCCACGGGAACTACTGGAGTAGCTACAGGGGGTTTTGGAGTAGCTACAGGTGTAGAGTATAATATATTTTTTATAGAATTATAAAATTCAAAATCTACTTTGTTGACTTTTGAATGTAAATTTAAATCAACATTTCCAACTTGATCTCTTTGCATAGCCCAAAATGTATATAAACCAACGTTTTTTTCTTTTGCATATCTTGCCAAAATTTTAGCATCTTCGACGTCAAATATACTATTGTCATCTTGGACTCCTATCATTGGACATAATCCTAACATTCTGTAGATACTTGTTTCATTTTTATTAGGAAATATTTTCATAAGAGTTTTTTTTGCATTTTCTGCAATTTGAATAGCAAGATTACCCCATCTTGGTCTCTTAGTATAATCCCCGTACAAGTCCATTAACATCATATTTACAACATTAATATTAACGCCATTTTTAATAGCATTATTAAGTAATGCTTGAGATAAATCACTAATAGATTCCCATTTTGGATCACTTACAGGAATAGTATAAGATACGTATAATCCTAATTTTTTTTGAAGTTGCGAAACGGCTTTATTAAGTTTATCAATATGTTCAGTGTTATGTAAAGCAGCTCCTTCTACATCTAAATCTATTCCTTTAGCTCCAGTTTTAGTAAATAATTCTGTAAGAACAGTAACCATTCTTTCAACACTCATTGTTGCTTCAATCCAAGGAGAACTTGCACCGCCACAAGAAATAATCATATGTCCACCAAGTTTAACATATTCTGTTATATCTTCTATATTTTCTTGAACGGCAGCAGATAAGTTATTACCACCATCACTTGTAACAAATGCAAATGTAGCTGCTTTCATACCAATTGTTTTAAATCCATCTACAAGAGTTGGAATTTTATAAGAACTTCTATGCCACCTTGACCAACTATAACAATAAGGTGCTAAAATTGTATTAGTTTTTATTGGTGTAGCTACAGGAACTACAGGAGTAGCAACAGGAACTACAGGAGTCGCGACAGGAACTACAGGAGTAGCGACAGGTGTATTTAAAAAATTAATATTTTTTTGTGAAATTTTTGATTCGAGTATAAATGTTGTATATTCAGAGTTTACAGCAGAATCTGAACTTGAAGATAAATTAAAATCAGATTTTATAAAAGCTATACCTTTAGTCCAATTGTAAACAACTACAGCACCAACACCAGAATTACTTATATTATCTAAAATATTTCCTATATTAAATGATTCTATAGTAGATAATCCATAATTTTCACCTAATACAACTCTATCAATTTTAATCCAATTTTGTTTGGAATCTCGTTGAAAATTGGATCCTAGAAAAGTTTTATTTACTAGTGACATTTTATATTATACGTTAATAAAATAAAAATAAACTTTTTAAAAAAAAGTTTTATCAAAAAATAATAAACTTTTTAAAAAGTTTATTTTATATGCTATATACATAGATGAATAATAAATCAAATAGGAAAAGAAAAACAAATCCTAAAGTACCATTGGCAGATTATATTTATAAACATAGCCCACTTAAAAGAGGTTTAGTTGTAAAAAATGAAGATAAACCTTTAACAAAATATAATAAAATAATGAATAGAATCTATTTAGGAAATTATCAAGCAGCAAAAGATAAAGACTTTTTTAAAGAAAACAAGATCACCGCAGTTCTTAATTGTTCAAAAGATATTCCAAATTATTTTCATAATAATAAAGATATCGAATATATGAGAATTCCAGTAGATGACTCTCTTAGACAAAAAGACTTTGATCTTATGTTGGAATTTATGCCAAGTGCAGCAGAATTCATTCATAAGCATAGCAATGTACAAAAAGGAAATGTCTTTATACATTGTTACGCTGGTAGACAGAGATCGATTTGTGCTTTGGTAGGATTCTTGATGTTAAAGTACAAAATGACTCCAGAAAAAGCATGTAAACTCGCATTAAGTAAAAGACCAGAAGCTTTCCACTTTGGAGAAAGCTTGAATTTTGAACAATCTATTAACAAATATTATGATAAAATATATAAAAAATAAACGATAAAAGAGTCGTTTTGCAAATATTTAAGAGATTTGTTACTACGTACATTGATACGCGTGACGACAGATAGTCAAATATATTTTAATTAATTAATTTCAATTCGTTCAATTAATTAAAATTATTTAAAGATAAAAGAATATATAAATATAAAAAACAAAAAATGGACACGGTAAAAACACCCGTTGACATAAAAACTCTTATACAAACTAGTTCTATTGGAATATATGATAAAACTAAATTAATAAATAAATTAAAAGACCATTTCTCTGAAGAAGAGCAAAAGTTATATGTAGCCAACTTGTTTCTTTATTTAAATTATCATCCAGTTGATGATTTTGTTGTAAACTTGGAAACTGTATGGAAATTTATAGGATTTTCAAATAAAGCAAATGGAAAAAGATTACTAAAACAACATTTTACTGAAAATAGAGATTATAAAATCTCGCTCATCCGTTCGGATGAGCGAGTTCATGGTGGTCAAAATTTAGAAACTATAATGTTGAATATAAATACATTTAAAAAATTATGTTTAAAAAGTAACACTGATAATGCAGACAGGATACATGATTATTACGTTAAATTAGAAATGGTTTATAATGAATTAGTAAAAGAACAATTAAGAGAACAAAGGACTATACTAGAAGAACAAAAGAATTTAATAGAAGAAAAAACTGAACAATTAGAAGAAAAGACTAAAAAATTAGAATTTTATGAAAATAAACCTAGTACACATGGATTTTCAGCAAGACGTAAAGGATTTGTATATATAATTAAAGAAAGATCTAAACCAGGACATTATAAAATTGGCATGTCACATAATGTAGAAAAACGTTTACGTAATTTAAATACTGGATCAAGTGAAGCAACATTACAAATTTATAACGAAATAGAAACATATGATTGTGAAATGCTTGAAAGTATTGTACAAAAAATACTTCAACCATTTAATATTCCTGGACGTAGAGAGTGGTTCTTTTTTGATAATAACGAGATAAATTATGCATTACACGTTTTACATGTTACAAATCAATTTTTAAATACATTTGATTTTATGTCGACGCAAGATATAATTAATTATATGAAAAATATAGGTAAAGATGTATGTAATTCTGAAACAAATGAACAACCGAAAGAACAAATCAAGGAAACAAACATGTTTAAATTAACTAGACAGCAATCAACGAATAGAACAGGTAATTATAAAGGTGTATCTTTGTGTAAAGAAAAAGAAAAATGGAAAGCTGAATTGAAATTTGGTTATAAAAATTACTTTTTAGGATATTTCGATACAGAATTAGAAGGAGCTAAAACATACAATGACTACGCGCTTTATTTAAACAACCAATATAAAACAAGTTACATATTGAATGAAATCCAAGATTACCAAGCGATTCCTAGAGATATACCAAATGAAAGTAAACAAAATATTTTAGATTTAAAAACTTCTCTTTACAGTGGTGTAAGTTATGATTCTTATAGAAATTATTATGTTGTAAGTATTAAATACAAAGGAAAAACTTATGCGTTAGGAAATAACAAGAGAGAAATAGAATGTGCAAAATTATATAACCAACAAGCACTTTATTTTAATCAAGAATATAATACAAATTATGTTTTAAATGAAATTTATGATCCAGATTATATATGTATTGCTAAAAATATATATGAAGAAATTCAAGAAAATAAAATAACAAAAAAATCAAGTAAATACCATGGTGTAACATTTGTTAAATCGATAAATAAATGGAAAGCATTACTCGTTTATAATAAAAAACAACTTCATTTAGGATTTTTTGAAAATGAATTAGATGCAGCTAAAGCGTATAATAACAAAGCGACAGAATTAAATAACCAATCCAATTGTAAATATAAAATTAATGTAATTGAAATGCCCATTTGATCTTCTTTGTTCACCTATAATGTCAGTAAAAGTCCTAACTGATTGTATTTTTTCATTTGCAAACTTCGTTTAGTGTCAATTATTTCATATCTTACTTTTTTAATCTGCGTTTTAAGCCTTTCTTCATTGATAGAAGATTTCAATTTTTTCCAGAAAGGTTCCCCACCTTTATCAGTGATAAAGTAAACATAACTATTTGTGTATTTTGTATCATTTATATAAGATACTTCGTCTTCGTTTATATATATAGCTTTTAATCCATTTTCTAACATATCTTTAAGATGAAAATCAAGCAATATGATTAAAAAGTTATATTTCTTTATGTCAATTTTATCATTATTATATATGAAATTTACCAAGTAATTTGGTCGTTGAACATTTTTATATTTGTATAATTTATACAAGAGTTTTCTTGAAATATAATCAATATTTCGTTTACATATTTTATCAATGTGCGAAGATATTTTGCATATATTTTTATAATCTTTAACAGAAGATGATTTTAATATTATCTGCAATACTAACTCTGGTGGTAGGTCTTTCATATAATATATAAAAGAAAAAAAATCACAACATCTTCTTATTAATTTAATTAGATTATTTTGTTATTAATTGTTTTGCATTTGGGATTCCAAGATTTCTATTCTTTGTATCAAATTTTGTATTATTATTTTATTTTGTTCAGATTCTTGTTGTAAAGCCTCTATTTTATGTTCGTCTTTTCTCATATAATTATCATGGTCTAAACTTTTAATCGCACCAACCAAATAAGGAATCAAACGTTCGTGTTTTATACGTTTATATACAGTCCCACTACCTATTTCAGTATATTCCGATACTGCTAATGGCACGAATGGTTCTAATTGTTGTGCTATAAAACCTACATCGCTAGTATTTCGCTTTGATTCATTAAAAACATCATCACGCCAATCAAATGTTACTGGTCTAAATGATCTTACCGTTTGCAAAGCTACGTCATTATTTATATCTAATACATTTTCTTTGAGACGTTGATCTGATAAACTTCCAAATGACACGATGTCACCTGTGCATGTCAAATTCCCAGTACTTGTAAATAGCGCAGCGTTATTTAAATGCAACATACCAGATGGCGCTGTCGTGGATATACCAACATTACCACTTTTTAGTGTCATTGTTTCAGAATTATTTGAATACATATGCAATGTACTTGTCGCACCTGCGCCGAATTGAAGATACATATCTTTATCAATACTAGAACTACTATTTCTTATTACTCTCATATCAGCATATTGGTCACTTGTTGCTGTATCAAAACCAGTTGTACCAGCACTGCCGGTAATAGTTAATGTACTTGTGAATCTACCAGTACCAGTAACATCTAAGGTATAAACTGGGCTTGTTGTATTAACACCTAAGTATCCATTTGTAAAAATACTTAAATTACCAGTATTACCAGCAATAATTCTACTTTGATAATCTCCCCCAGATGTACCAAAATCTATATAACTCCCAGTAGTACTATTTAATTGTATAACAGCATATGTACTAGGATCAATACCTAAGTGAACACCGGCGCCAATTGGTGAAACTGGTATACTACCAGCTACATGTAAAGAAGATCCAGGACTTACCGTGTTGATACCTACATTACCACCAGTAGTAAAAATATTACCTACGGTATTAGAGTTACCAAGCGAGACCAAATTGCTTGTAATTCTAGCAGTAGCAATGGTACTTGTTGTAATGTTAGCATTTGTAATTTGGGCACTAGCAGTTGTGATACCTGTAACATTAATTGTACCTACACTTATATTTATACCAGTTACATTTTGTAGTGTACTCAAACCAGTTATATTAATTGTTCCAGCTGAAATAGCCGTATTTAATATATTTGTACTTGTAATGTTTACAGTAGTTAAAGTTCCACCAACTACTAAATTTCCTGATAAACTTAAATTTGCACAAGTTATAGTTGTACCTACAAGCGTACTAGCACTAATTGTTGTACCAACAATATTTGTAGCTGTGACATTGGTTGCAGTTACATTGGCAAGAGCAGATAATCCAGTAACTCTCATAGTACCAGTTGTAATACCAGTATTTGCAATTAATAATCCAGTAGTAATATTTGTCACACTTGTATTAGTAGAAATTATTGTAGGGATATTTGTCGTTAAACCAATTTCATTAATATACACATAAGGATTTTGAATTATTAAATCCGTATTATCATTTACACCATTATCTTTTGATTGGATTGACCCACCTTGTGGAATTGTTACTGTAATATATCCAGTATCAAATGATAGGGTTCCTGAGGTAGAATTAAACATATCCCCAGTTGCCATATTAACTGTATATTGGTAAATCGTAGACGTTAAAGTACCACCACTATCAGCTATATAGAATGTACCAGTAAGATTGTTATTAAGATTAGAATTTTCGGCACTTCCAGTAATCTTTATTTGTACAGTTAAAGCTCTGCCTGAAACATTTGATATACCTTTAACTTGACCCGTATTATATTCATCATAAACAGGCCCCCAATTAACATTAGTTGTATTTGATATATTATTATTACTATTATTCCAATAATGAATACCGTTAAGTTTGATTGCACCTATATTAATTGGTTCAATAGTTGTTGTATTAATAGTATTAGTTTGTGTATTAATAAATCCAGGAACAGCAATATTAGCTGCTGTTACACTATTAATTTCTGCATTAGTAATATAACTAGTACCAGCGACTCTTAATTTTCCAGTAATACCAACACCTCCAGATACAACTAAAGCAGCAGAAGTTGTAGAAGTAGCTTCCCTTGTACTAATAACTGAAATATTTTCTAATTGAAATGTATCTCCGCTTAAAGATAATTGTTTATCGCCTAGATGAATAGTATTTCCAGAAAGGTACAGGTCTTTCCATCTTTGTGTAGCAGATCCGAGATCATAGGTTACATTAGATGATGGAACAAGATGTCCTCCAATAGTACCAGATCCGGATACAAAAGATCCAATAGAAGCACTTGTAGTTGATAAGGTACCGATAGTTGCAGTAGTCGTATTTACAGTTCCTGCTGTTAAAGATGTAACAACGGCATTTGTGATTTGAGCATTTGCAGCTGTAATACCTGTACTTAAATTCATTGTACCTGTACTAATATTTGTAACAACAGCATTAGTATTTAATAAGGTACCGATAGTTGCAGTAGCGGTATCTACAGTTCCTGCTGTTAAAGATGTAACAACGGCATTTGTGATTTGAGCACTTGCAGCTGTAATACCTGTACTTAAATTCATTGTGCCTGAACTAATATTTGTACCAACAATATTTGTACCAACTATACTTGTAGTAGCAATTAAAGTACTTGTGGAAATATTTGTAGCAGTTGTATTAAGAAGAACAGATAACCCAGATACATTAATACTACCACTACTTATACCAGTACTTGCAGTTAAAACAGTTGCAGTTATATTTGTAAGTGTACTCGTACCTACTACAGCAAGTGTTGAAGAAAGTGATGTTGCTCCAGCTACAGTTAACGTACTTGCTAAATTTGATACACCAGTTACTGATAAAGCATTAAGTGAAGAAAGCGTTGTTGCTCCAGCTAC
>Ga0208554_1000052_pt1 | contig 21147 bp, 14 predicted proteins | sample Colrivmet1371B02_FD_187628 | JGI IMG/M metagenome (GOLD analysis project Ga0208554, IMG submission 187628) | Estuarine microbial communities from the Columbia River estuary - metaG 1371B-02 (SPAdes) (version 2) | ecosystem: Environmental > Aquatic > Marine > Intertidal zone > Estuary | place...
TATTAGACGGCAAGGTACCTTTACCGAAGAATGTCAATAAACATAAATTAAGTAATGTTTTAATAAAATTATACAATGTATATAAAAATGATAGATATATTAATAGAGTAGATATATTGATTTACATGATAGAAAATAATATAGATGATTCAGATGAATTATTTGATAGTTTTTGTTCAAAATGCAAATACGTTACACCTATTAATGAAAAAGATACACCTTTACCGTACGAAGAAGCTTTGTCGATAGACGGCAAGGTACCTAAATTTATAAGTGTTGTAGATAATAGGAATGGTAAACCATTTTATTATAAAGAATTTACAAGGAATTTAATTTCAAAAAGTGACATGAATTATATGTTGATTTGTGCAGATAATAATAAATTAGATATACTTTTAAAACATTTTCATGTAAATACTTACGAAATAACGTATTGTATAAAAAATTTATTAAAAAACGGAATATTTTATAATCAAAAAATCAAAAAATATATTGATTATATTTTTATGAAATATTGTTCAATAAACATGACATCTTATAATAAATTATATTTTAATACGATTTATGCAAATCTTTGTAAAACTAATGAAAAATCTTTATTAAATTATTTATTATTTAAAATACATAAATATAAGTGTAAAAATATATTTAATAAAAATTTAATAATAAATATAATGAATAATTCAAATAAATATTTAATTCAAATAAATATTTAATTTAAAAAAATGAATAATAGTTTATTAAAAAGGTAATAATATGACTATTAATATTATTACATGTGTTATTCCTTTTAAAAATCGTTTAGCTATTGGAAAAAACAATGATTTATTAATAAAATTAAAAGATGATCAGCATTTTTTCAAGAAAATTACAACTGATAGTTTATCAAGTCTATCAAAATTAAAAAAAAATGTTGTATTAATGGGTAGGAAAACATGGTTTTCTATTCCTCAAGAAAAAAGACCTTTAGAAAACCGTATTAATTTAGTATTAACAAGAGACAATGATTTAATAAAAACAGCACCATACAATAACAATAAAAATGTAGAAAAAGATGTTTATTTTTTAAATTATAAACAATTTTTGCAATTTTATAAAAAATACAATCCAAACGTATTTGTTATAGGTGGAAGTAATGTATATAATATGTTTTTAGAAGACAATGAAACTTTACTAAAAGCTGATAATATATTTTTAACAGAAGTAAAAGATTATAAATTAACAAAAGATCCTGATACATTTATAAATGTACCTGATTATAGGTATAAATTGGTAGGATATTCTCAAAAATATGAAACAGAAAAGTGTAATTATAGAATATTAACTTATAAATTAAATAATCAATTTAAATCTAGTGATGAATTTAGATATTTAGATTTAGCAAAAAAGATATTAAAAAATGGCAAAGAACGTTTAGATCGTACAGGAGTTGGTACTATTTCAACTTTTGTAGAATCATTAAGATTTGATATATCCGATGGAACATTACCATTACTTACAACAAAACGTGTTCCGATAAAAGCATGTATAGAAGAATTGTTATTTTTTTGTCGTGGAGACACAAATACTAAAATCCTTGATGCGCGTGGTGTAAAAATTTGGAATGCTAATTCTTCAAGAGAATTTTTAAATAAACGTGGACTACATCATTATAAAGAAGGTGTGGCTGGTCCAATCTATGGCTGGCAATGGAGATTTTTTGGAGCAAATTATTCACAAGCTTTTGCAGACACGAGTCTTGTGGATACATCAAAAATAGGAGGATTTGATCAACTAGAAGCTGTTGTACATCAATTAAAAACTGATCCATTTAGTAGAAGAATTATTATTTCAGCGTGGAATCCTGTTGATTTAGATAAAATGTGCCTTCCACCGTGCCATTTTTCAATACAATTTTATGTAGAAGAAAAAAATGGTGATAAATATTTATCTGCGCATTTTAATATGAGAAGTACAGATGTATTTTTAGGTTTACCATTTAATATAGCAAGTTATAGTATATTAGTACATATTCTTGCTAAAAAGGTAGGAATGAAAACAAAAGAAATTATTTATACAGGAGGTGATGTACATTTATATAAAAATCATATAGATCAAATAAATGAACAAATAGACAGAACACCTAGACCATTTCCTAAAATCCATTTAAATGATTGTATTAAAAATATGGATTGGAGTTCAATATCATATAATGATTTTGAATTAATCGGATATTTTCCACATAAAAAATTATTTGCTCCAATGGCTGTGTAAAAATTGAATTTTATAATAAAAAAATGAATTTAAATAGAATTTATAGAAAAAGTACGTTATACTACAATCTTAATTATTTTGATATATTATAATTAAGTATTATATTTTTAAAATGAATAATTTTTTTGATTTTCAGAAATACATAAATGAATTGGAAAAACGAGTTAAATACTCACAGTCAGAGGAAGATGAATTTGAAATTCGTTTTGGTGAATTTAAAATCAAAAAGGACTCTTCTGGAAATATAGAGAGAGATGATCGTGGAAGAGTAAAAAGATTTTTTGATTCTACTTTTAAAACTGAATCGTTTTATACATTGAAAAAAATGTTGGATAATCAATCATCTATAAAAAAATATATAAAAAATACAATCGATGAAATTTATAAAATGGATAATGGATTTAATGGAAGAAAAACTATGGATCAGAATGATAATAGCGAACAATATATAAAGAAAAAATCAATTAGCAATTATGATGTATATGATTACAATATGCGTTTTTCGTCATCAAAAGAAATAAAAATAACAAAAGACGAATATGAAATTGGAAAGAATGAAAAAGAATGCATTATAAGAGAAAAAAATAGAACTTGTTATGAATTTTCTTCTGGTAGAATTGATTTAACAATTACTAAACAAATTCAGCAAGGTAATGAAAAAATATTATATGAAGTAGAATTTGAAATCTCAAAAGGTACCTTTAATGATAGACGGCAAGGTAATGATAATAAGATAAATGATATAATGGGAATTATTCTATTTATATTACAAAACAAGCAAAGTAGTTATTTTATCATTTCTGAATATGAAAAGAGAGTTGTTTTAGATTTGTATAAAAAAATGACAGGAAAACCTTACTTTGTAGGAGCTCAACCAGAAACTTTGGCAAAGGATAAAATTATCAATTTGTATAAAAATTTATATTCCGTAACAGATAAAGCAGATGGAGAAAGGTGTTTTATGTTGATTGATAATAATGGTATGGTATTTTTTCTTGACAATAATTTGAAAAACATTATAAAAACTGACCTAAAATCAGAATATAAAATGTGTATTATTGATGGTGAATTGGTAAAGGAAAACCAACAATTTCACTTTTTAGCTTTTGATGTATTAGTAATTAATAATAAGGATATAAGAGGTAATAGTGAATATCATTTAAAGGTGCGTTTAGAACAATTAAATGATATAATGAACAATACTCTTTCTACAAATTTTTACAAAGCTTCAGTTAAACGTTATTATTTTAGAAATGTGTTTATGGCTTCTAAAATTATTTTAGATTCCGTTGATGAAAAATTTTATAAAAATGATGGACTTGTTTTTACACCAATGGATGAACCATATCCGATTGTTAAAAAATGGCCAAGTTTATTAAAATGGAAACCTGATTATTTAAATACGATTGATTTATATGCTGTAAAAATTGGTAGTGGTTTAGAAATGGATACATCTAGATGGGAATTATACGTACAACACAAGGAAAATACAAAAGAAAACAAAAATAAGAATGATTTAAAAAACAAAGCGGTTCTTTTTGATGTTCAAAAATTATGTTATAAACTAGATAATTTATTTATAAAAGGGTACACTTATATGACTGAATTTTCAGATAAATTAGTAGATCCAACAACAAATGAACAATTTCAAACATGTACTGTTTTAGAATGTAGATGGGATAAAAAATTAAACAAGTTTATTCCATTAAGAACTAGATGGGATAAAACTGTAAATCCAGAAAAACATGGCAATTTTAGCACTGTTGCATGTGATATTTGGAATAACATAAATAATCCAGTTGAAAAGGAATTGTTATTTAAATTTAATGTAAATTCAGTAACTGGTGACTTTTTTTTTGAAAGAATGCGACGTTTTCATAACAAGGTAAAGGAATATCTTTATAACAAATATTGTAAAGAAATTCCTAATTTACTTGAACTTTGTTCTGGTAAAGGAGGTGATTTATATAAATGGTTTTATAATGGAATTAAAAACGTTGATGGTTATGATATTTCTGAAAAAAGTATAGAAGAGTGTAAAAAAAGATGTAATAATTTAAAGTCTAAAAATAATTTAAATTATAATTTTTATCATTTGGATTTAACAAGAGATGATGCTTATGAACAAATCTATAAAAATAATGGTAATGGTTTTGATGTAGCTTGTTGCCAATTTGGTATTCATTATTTTTTTAAATCAGAAGAAACATTGAAAAATATTAAAAAAACATTAGATCTCCATTTAAAAGATGGTGGATATTTTATTGTATCTTTTCTAGATAATACAGAAATTGATAATTTGTTTTTAAAATCAAATAATTCTAATATGTGTTATAAAGAACAAGATAATGAAATTTGTTATATTATAGAAAGAGAGTCTACATTATTAGAAACTCCTTTTGGAAATTCACTTAAAATTACATTAAATGGAAATAATGTATTGGGTGATGGTTCAAATGAATGGATCGTTGATTTTCAACATTTTAAAGAATATATGGAAAATAATGGTTTTAAATGTGTCGAGACGGAATTATTTAAAAATATTTTCCCTGAAGAGAAAAATGATTTTTTTGATTGTGAACGTGATATCAGTTTTTTAAATCGTTTTTGTGTATTTAAAAAGGGGGGAGAAAATACAGACAACAATATAAATATAGAAAAAAACACAGCATTTCCAAAAAGAATTGTTAAAGATTTAAAAAACACGGAATTTAATTTTCAAACAATTGACTTGTATCAAAAAGATATTTCTGTTTTTAAAGTATCATCACTTTATGATATTGTAGATGTAGTAAATTGTATAGAATACAAATACTATAAAAACATAATAGAAAATAATGTATTACAATCTGATTTTTATATTATTCAAAAATGTTTTGATGATTTATCTATTCTATACAAACCAGTTTATATTTCTGATCCATTAGATTTTTCACAATATACATTAGAAAAAAATGTAATTTACTTTACATATCATAAACATACTATCGAAAAACAAAATGAACAACAAAATGAAGAAATTATAGAATATGATAACTGGTATATTATCATGTATAAAGATGCTCTTCTCTTTAATAATTTAATTATTAAAAGTGAAAATATCCAAGAAAATATCCAAGAAAATATTCAAGAAAGTATCCAAGAAAGTATCCAAGAAAGTATCCAAGAAAATATTCAAGAAAATATCCAAGAAAATATTCAAGAAAGTATCCAAGAAAATATCCAAGAAAATATTCAAGAAAATATTCAAGAAAGTATCCAAGAAAGTATCCAAGAAAGTATCCAAGAAAATATCCAAGAAAATATTCAAGAAAGTATCCAAGAAAATATTCAAGAAAATGTTGTAAAAGATGAAAATACAGAAAAGGACATAGTAAGAAATGAATATAATAATATGAAAAATGGAGATAAAAAGATCACATTAAAAAAATTAAAGGAGTTTTCACAAAGATTATCATTAAAAACTACTGGTAAAAAGGAGGAATTGGAAAAACGTTTAGAAATGCATTTGAAAAATACATTTTTTTAATAAAAAAAATGAAAATGATTTAAAAATGGTTTTTATTAAGTAATAATGCTGTTTTTGTTGCATAAAAATAATAAAAAAGATAAAGGTAATAAAGGTACCTTTACCGACGATGTCGATAGACGGCAAGGTACCTTTACCGACGATGTCGATAGACGGCAAGGTACCTTTACCGAAGGTATTTCTTTTAAAATAAATATAAATAATTCAGATACTCCATCTTTACCAAATGAGAAATACGGATATACTCAATATTTGAATACTTGTAGAAATAAAATAGATAATATAGATCCAGATGTATGGAAAAAAGTTAGATGGTATATTAATGTGTATGATTTTCAAGTAAAGGATCCTATTGTCAATAGAGCTTTTTATAAATATTGGGAAATTATTAATGAATTTGAAATTTTTGAAGATTACACAGAAGACGATATTATTTTACATTGTGCTGAAGCACCTGGTGGCTTTATTCAAGGATCTAATATTTATTTACAAATTGATCGTTCTGTAAAAAGTACAAATGTATCTAAGCCAGATATCGATGAAGATGGTTTCATTACTGTTAAAAGGCGTAAGTTTGTAAAAAATAATTATAAAATCTATACTATTTCTTTAAATAAGGATTTACCACAATATAAAAATTATAATCTTCCGACTTATAATAAAAATATTATGAATAAACATCTTTATATTACATATGGTAAAGATAATACTGGAGATATTAATAATTTTCATAATATTGACAATATTAAATTGATTTCTAAAGGACCATTTTATTTAGTAACAGCTGATGGAGGTTTTGATGAAGGAAATGATTTTAATCATAAAGAACAGCTTCATTATAATCTTATTTTAAGTGAAATTTATTCTGCTATTTGTTTACAAAAAACAAATGGTCATTTTATTTTAAAAATGTTTGATATTTTAACTGATACAAGTATTCATTTAATTTACTTTTTATCATTATGTTATAAAGAGGTTTATATATATAAACCAAAAACAAGTAGGCCAACTAATTCTGAAAAATATATAATTTGTAAATATTTTAATGTATCTATTGAAAACAAAGAAAGATTTTTGAATCAATTAAAACATCTTTCAAATAGTATAAAACTATATTCTTCCAAATTTATCTCATTTACTTTATTTGAATCAATTCCTGAAGAATTTGTAGAAGAAATTAAAAAATGTAATAATTTTTTGTTAAAAAAACAATGTGATCATTTAGAAAAGGCTATTTTATTATGCGAAGATGATTCTTTTATACAAGAATATGAAGAAAAATTACAAGAATCTATCGAAAAAAGACGCGAAATTTTTCATGAATGGCAATCACTTTATAATTTAGATTCTTATGTATAATTTACTTTTTTTAAAAAAAGTAGTTTAGTTTCTTGTTAAAACATCTTCTAAATTTGATAATTTATTATTCAATATAAATAATTTTATATAGTAATAGAATTGAAAGCAATTCATAGTAAACATTAAGACCAATATCGCCATAATTGTATATAAATATGGTCTAATGTTAGTAAAGGCGATATTAGTAATTTTGTTAATAAAATGTTCTATTTTAACTTTATTTTTTTCTTTTTCGCATTCTTTAAAAACAATATTTATTGTTTCTTTTGTTAAATCGGAAAAAATGGATTTCATTATTAATCTATACAAATATATTGAATTTTTATTCTATGCGCATAAGTAATAGAATAAAAAATTGAAATGTGTTTAATAATTACTTTTTTTTTATACGATAAAATTAAAAATGTCTACTGAACAAACCGAACCAACCGTTATTACTTTAAACGATACTAATTCAATTCAAATTATGGCACAATATATTGAAGTTGCTCAACAAAAGGGTGCATTTTTACTTAGTGAAGCTGAATTATTAAAAAGAGCTATTGATATTTTAGTTAATCGAGTACCAGATAATGAAATTACTCTTGATTTGGCTAAAAATTTATTAATCCAAGGAGTTAACAAAGGACAAAAAAGTGGATCTTATACATTAAATGATGCATCTTTATTAAGTAAAGTAGTACAATTTGTAAATAGTTCATTGCCACAAGAACAACAACAGCAACAACAGCAACAACAAGAAGCTCCTCGACAAGAAGTTCAACAAATTGATGATTTATCCGATTTATCCGATTTAGCAGAACCTATTCCATTAAAGCCAAAAGAAGTTTAAAAATTGATAAAAAAAAAATTAAATTTATTATTAATGTTTTCTAATTTAAACATTAAAAATAAAATTATGTCAAATAAGATGATTATTGGCGCCTTTATTTTTGTCGGATATATATATGGTATTAATTATTTTTTACGTAATAGTTTGTTTAATATAAATGACACTGACACTGAAAGTTCATGTGAAATTGAATCTGAGCGATCTGATCGATCTGATCGATCTAACGAAGAAAATAAAGGTAAATCACAAGATATTCAAATGGAAGAAATAGAATGTAAAATAAATGAAAATGAAAATGAAATAGAATGTAATGAAATAGAATGTAAAGAAAATGAAAATGAAATAGAATGTGAAATAGAATGTGAAATAAATGAAATAGAATGTAATGAAAATGAAATAGAATGTAATCAAAATGAATGTGAAAATCAAGGTACCTTTAACGAAGACGTCGTTAGACGGCAATGTACCTTTAATAGATGTAGAAAAACAAAACTAAATTTAAGGACGTTATTTGAGAAAAAGAGATACATGGTTGAACTAGATAGAGAACTTGCGAATATAAAGGATAGATTAGAGGATATAAGAAATAATCTACATAAGTTTAATTAAATAACTTCCATCATAATTATTACCAGTTTTGTTTAATAAGATACCGGAATTAGTTGGCCATGTTACATTTAAAAAAACATTAGAAGTATAACCTGGAGCTGCAACTGTTCTAACTATATGAGCTTTTTGAGAGCTTTCGCTTTTAGTTACATGAAAAATACCAGAAGGACCGTTTAAAACATTATTACTTATAGTAATAATATAACTTCCTTTACTATAATTAGAAATAGATGTAGTATTAGTTGATGTAAGAGTTATATTAGAAATAACAATACCTAAATTATCAACGTATTTTTTTGTAGCTGCATCTTGAGGATTTATAGGATCAGCAACATTAGTGATATTTTGAAGATTACCACTAGAACTAAGCATATCTAAACTGCTTTTTGATATAATACAATTACCTACAGTAGAAGAAGTTACAACTATATTTTGTACTTGTCCACCGTCGATAAAAACATTACCTTCTAGACACACAGACATACGTGTATAATACTGAAATAAGTATGTAAAAAATATTTTTAATTTACACGTAAACGATCTAAAAATGAATAAAAAAATGAATAAAAAATAATACTTGTCAATAATAAGTGTTATTCTAATCTATATGTCTTTTATCAATAAAAGTGTCAATTATCTCAAAGTAATTTGTTAAAAACTAAAATATTGTCTCCTCTATTACATCTTTATAATGATTTTTTATTAAAAAAAGATAATAAAACATCTCTTAACATAGATATTAATTCAGGTATTTCACTTGATTATTTAATTCCAAATAATAATAAAAAATATTACTTGTTGATTACCAAGAAAAATTTTTTAGAAGAAACAAAAGAAGATTATAATATTTTCTATTTTTTTCCAGATGAGGAATCTATCTATTATTATAGTAATGATAATATTGAAAAAAATACATTAACTGATCATTATTTGGAATGTTCTCAATTTTTTAAAGAAACCATATTATTAGAAGGATATCTTTATAAAAAGATGGACAAAAATGAATATTTAATTAGTGACATTCTAATTAAAAATGATAAAATAGTAGATTTATCTTATGAATTGCGTTTAACATTGATTAATGAAATTATATTAAATATAAAAAGAGAAAGATTAAAAAATATAAATGATCACATGACAATTAATATTCATCCAAGTTTCGAGAAATGTAATGAAAATATGATAAAAATTTTTCAAAATAATTTTATATACAAAGATGAATTATGTTGTGTAGAACAAGTTTTACAATTTGCTAAATATCGTTTTGTATCAAAATTTAAAAAAACCGATGCATTAAAAAAGATAGAACGTACTCTACTTACTGATGTATACAATGTATTTAATTATTCTTCTAATAATAAAGAAGGTATTTTATATATACGTGGTATTAAACATTCAAAATATATAAAATCACTTTTTGAAAAAGTTGAAAATATTGATAAAGTAATTATAAAATGTCGATATAATATAAATTTTATGAAATGGGAACCTGTTTTGCCTTAAATTAGTAACTATGTTGAGTACTATATGTACCTGATATATTTCCAGAAGCACAAGTTAAAATAATATTAGCAAGTGGTTGTCTAGCTGAATTTCCACCATTAGTAGCACTTAAAAATCCTGATCCGTATGCACGAGTCGAACCAACCTGTGCCCAACAATAAGTTGTATCAAACATATAATGATATCTATTTCCATATGAAGTGCCAGAAGCTTGTGCTATTGTAATTGTGCATATATTATCAATACCAAGTTTTTCACAACCACTTGCAACCAAACCAGATTGAGTATATATCGGAGAAGATTGTGAACTATTTTTTACAGTTCTTTCATTAACTTCATATATAGATAAAGTTGTTCCACTACCATTATTACCACTTAAAGTAACATCTGCAATACTAGATAAAGTAAATCTAACCTTTATTTCTACATAATTATAATTCGTATCAGTAAATAAAATAGGTATACTAGCTGTACTAGCACCTGAAAATGTACCATTCCTAAAAACTGGTAATCTAGCACCACTACGAGCAATTGTACCACCTACATCTAACGTATATGCTGGAGCAGAACTGGATATACCTACATTTCCACCATTAAACATTATATTTGCTGATGTTTGTGTAGTATATGGCCACAAACCTTCTGATAATTTTTGAATACGGAGTTCACGAATTCTATGAGCACTTACCGATCCACCTGTATAACAATAAAACCCACATTGATTATTTGAATAATTATAATGTCTCGCAGTGTCTTTGTAATTTATTACTAAATTTCCATTAAAATAAATCTTGATTGTATTCCTTTGAAATACAATTCTAACATTACGCCAATTTGAATCATGTCCCATACCCCAACTGACTTCTGTTAAGAGATTTCCAGCCCAAAATAATTTTATTTTATCCTGCCATTCGTGAAATTCAACTAAATAAAGGTGCGTACCATTAAACCCCCAGTAAAAAACATGCGCATCTGCTGCTCCAGGAACTTGTACTTGGTAATCTACTGTAAATGCATTTCCCAAATTTGTATTTGTAAAATACCAATCACCACTTCCACCACTATCTGGGGATAATTGTACATAACCTGTTGTTCCACCTGTATTTTGAATATAAGAAGCATTACCAGATAATTGTCCATGACGTAAACTTGTACCTTGCATATCTTCGTAAAGTAACAAACTATTATACGCATCTGAATTTATTGCAAGACTATCTGTTGTAGTATTAATAGAAAGGGGGTGTACTATAGATGTTATACCACCAATACCAACGCCAGTAGAATTCATAAACATTTTAGTACTAGCACTTGTAACCTGTGCACCTATATCAAAATACATGTTATCATCTGTCCACATATGAAGATCATTATTATCATAAATTCTACTAAATGGATTACTAGGATTAAAGAGAATTCCTCCTGTATTACCTGTTTTAGTAACAAACAAAGATCCACCTGTTACGTATAAATTAGCAATTGTCATACCTGTAGCTCTCATACTACCATTTACTTCAAGAGGATAACTAGGAGTAATTGTACCTATACCTACATTACCAGCGGAATGGATTGTCATTCTATTTGTTTGATTTGTTAAAAAATAAATTGGATGTGCTGTAGGTATAGAAATAGTAAAAGACCCAGTTGTTATTCCAGTAAACCCTTGACCATCTAAACCTACTAATGATCTAACAGTTCCAGAAGCTTTATTAAATTCTACATATGAAGATGAAGTAGCAGATGGTGTTGATTGAACTATAAAATTTGTTGTACCTGACATTACTAATGAGCTTGAAGTTATATTTGTACTAATCATATTAGGTACTGTAAATGTTGTAGCAGTAACACTGTTTGCATTAATACTACCACTTGTAATACCAGTACTTGCAATTAATACAGCTGCTGAAATGTTTGTTGCTGTTGTATTAGTAAGAGTACTTGTTCCAGATGCATTTAATCCACCAGTACTTGTATTTGTTGCAGCTAGATTTACTAAAACACTTGTTCCTGATACATTTAAACCACCAGTACTTATATTTGTAAAAGTTGTATTTGTAAGTGTACTTGTTCCCGATGCATTTAACACCCCAGTTGTAATACCTGTACTTGCTATACCCGTACCAGTAGAAATATTAGTAGCAATTGTATTTGTAAGAATACTTGTCCCAGTTGCATTTAAACTACTACTGGTAATATTAGTTGCAGTTACATTACCCAAAGATGCTTGCCCAGAAGCTAAGGTAATAGTACCAGTAGTAATACCTGTAGTTGCTTTAATAGTACCAGTAGAAATATTTGTAACATTTAAATTTGCAATAGTACTAGTTCCTGCGCGTATAGTACCACTTGTAATTCCTGTACTTGCGATAAAATTTCCAGAAGAAATAGCTGTTGCAGTTACATTTGTAAGAGTACTTGTACTAGACGCATTTAATGTACCTGCTGAAATATTTGTATCTTTAATATTCGTTGAAGTAATGTTAACTATTGACAAAGTACCACCGATATTTAAATTTCCTGATAAACTTAAATTTGATCCTGTTATAGTAATTGCAGATAAAGTACCTGTAGTAATATTTGTACCTATAACATTTGTAGCTGATAATATCCCAGAACTAACACTAGTAGTAGAGATTACATTACTAGCAGTAATATTGGTTGCAGTTACATTAAGAAGAGAACTGATATTTGATACATTTATAGTACCATTTACATCAAGATTTACAGATGGCGAAGTAGTATTCACACCTAAATTACCATTTGTAAAAAACACAGATGAATTCAGTTGTGAAAGCGATATCGATGCCGAGGTGTTTAAAACCATTTATATAATATATTAATAAAATAAAATTTTAATTAAAATTTTAAATATATGTTTAAAATTTTTTTTGATATTAGATCAATTGTATCTTGCCGAAATAGATAAGCGGAGCTTCAGCTCTGTAAGCCATTTTTAATAACTGTGTTGAGTACTATATGTACCTGACATTGTTCCAGTTGCACATGTTAAAATAATAGATCCAAGTGCAGCCCCACCGACACTAGCATTTTCAAACCAACCCATACCATATACTCGAGTTGCGCCAACCCCACTCCATATATAACTAGTGTCAAATTGATAGTGATTTCTAAGTCCATGAGAACCTGTACCACTAGATCTTATTATTCTAATTGTAAATAAATTGTCATTGTTATTACCTTCACATGTTGTCGCAACTAAACCAGAATTTGTATAAGCAGTTACATTTCCCCATCTTGTAGTTGTTTCTGCTACTTCAGCTAAACTTAAAGTTGATCCATTACCAGCATTTGCAGTATTTCCAGTCAAAGTAACATTCGTACCTCCGTTATTACTTAATCTAAATTTAAGTTTAATATCTACATAATTGTAATTTGTATCAGAAAATAAAATTGGTATCACTGCTGTACTACCACCTGAAAATGTACCATTATTAAAAATAGGTAATCTAAAACCACTTTGAGCAATAGTACCATTTACATCTAATGTATATGCTGGATTACTAGTATTTATACCTACATTTCCTGCTGGAAACATTATATTTCCACTGGTTTGTGATACATGTGTCCATACACCTTCCATCAATTTTTGAATACGGAGTTCACGAACTCTATGTGCACTTGTTTGTCCACCACATACAGCTGTAAAACCCATATAACTATTAGAATAATTTGAATGTCTTGCAGTATCTTTGTAATTAATTTGAAGTGATCCATTATAATATACTTTAATAGTATTTCTTTGATATACAATACGAATTTTTACCCAATTACTATTTCTTAAAGTACCAGGTATAACAGATGTTAGTAACGAGTTGTTGTAATATAATTTTATAGTACCATTACCATTATATTCGTCAAAAAAAACACAATAACCTACAGGTAATGGACCATTAAATTGAGTAGTACTTGGAGCTGTATCTGATCCCCAAAAAAATATATGACCATCTGCAGTTGAAGTGACTTGTACTTCATAATCTGTTGAAAATGCATTTCCAGGATTTATATTCCAATACCATTGACCAAATTCTGGAGCACCATTACCTGGAGTTAATTGAACATAATTATTTTGAAGATAACTAACATTGGCACCAGCTAATGTACCTGAACGCACAGTTGTACCTTGCATATCTTCATAAACTAACAAAGAATTACAAGCATCTGGATTCATACCTGGAGTATCAGTTGTTGTATTAATAGACAAGTTATATGCTGGAGAAGTTGTTGTATTAATACCTACACCAGTAGAATTCATAAACAATTTAGTACTTGCACTAGCAAAGGTTGCACCTATATCGAAATGCATGTTGTCATCTGTCCAAATATTCATATGACCATCATCGTAAATTTTACTGTATGCGCCTGTACTATTATGGTCTCCAAAAGAAAGACCACTTGTATGACCAGTATTACGTAATACAAGATTACCACCAGATAAATTAATATTAGCAACTGTCATGCCTGTAGTTTTTATTCCTCCATTAACTTCAAGTGGATAACTAGGAGATGTTGTTCCTATACCGATATTACCACTAGAATTAATTGTCATTCTATTAACATTATTTGTTAAAAAATTAATTGGATGTGCTGTCCATGTTGAAATAGCAAAAGATCCAGTTTGTACACCAGAATATCCAACCCCATCTAAACCTATTATACCTGTTACAGCTCCAGAATTTTGTTGGTATGTCATATATACTCCAGAAGATGTAACAGAAGTGTAATGATTTATTGGACATCCTACTTGTGTCAGTCGTAAATTACTTGTAGTTATATTTATATTGCTTGTATTTGTATTATTTGTATTAATAAATGGTATAGTTGTTGATGCAATGTTTAGATGAGATGTCCTGATACTACCAGTTGTAATACCTGTACTTGCAATTAATACTCCAACAGAGACATTTGTAGCTGTTGTATTAGATAAAACACTTGTCCCAGACGCATTTAAACTGCCAGTACTTGTATTAGTTACAGTTGTATTTGCTAAAACTGAAGTCCCAGATGCATTAACTCCACCTGTACTTATATTAGTAACAGTTGTATTAGATAAAGAAGAAGTTCCAATAGCCCTGATTGTACCAGTTGTAATACCAGTACTTGCTATAATTGTACCAACTGAAACATTTGTAGCAGTTGTATTAGCTAGAATAGTTGTTCCTGATACATTTAAACTACCTGTAGAAATATTAATGGAACTTGTAGGTACACTACTTAAATTAGATAATCCAGATGCTAGAATTGACGCAGTAGTAATAGTATCTGTACTTGTATTAGCAACTGAAATATTAGTACAAGTCAAAGAACTACCGTCTAAAGTACTACCATTAATAGAAGATGCTATAATATTATCAACAATAAGGCCACCAGTTGAAATATTTGTAGCTGTTGTATTTGCGAGGATTGATAAACCAGATACATTTAATGTACCACTTGAAATATTTGTATTTTTTAAATTCGTTGAAGTAATATTAACAGTTGTCAAAGTACCACCGATATTTACATTTCCAGACAAACTTAAATTTGATGCTGATATAGTGCTTGCAGATAAAGTATCTGTTGTAATATTTGTACCTATAACATTTGTAGCAGAAAGTATTCCAGAACTAACACTTGTAGTAGAAATCAAATTACTAGCTGTAATATTAGTAGCCGTTACATCAACAAGAGAACTAGTACCCGATACATTCATAGTACCATTTACGTCAAGATTTACAGTTGGTGATGTAGTATTCACACCTAAATTGCCATTTGTAAAAAATACGGTTGAATTCAATTGTGAAAACGATATCGATGCCGAGGTGTTTAAAACCATTTATATAATATATTAATAAAATAAAATTTCAAAATACATGAGAATTTTATTTTAGAAGTTATTTAAAAGTTGTATTTAAAAGTTGTATTTAAAAGTTGTATTTAAAAGTTGTATTTAAAAGTTGTATTTAAAAGTTTTTAAAAGTTGTATTTCTAATAAATATGTTGCGTACTATATGTACCTGATATTGTTCCAGCTGCGCATGTTAAAATAATAGATTCAATTGAACTGACTCCAGGTGTAGTATTTATATGACCATTTCCCATAGCGCGAGATGCACCAATTCCTGCCCAACAATAAACAGTATCAAATACAAACATGTTAACATTTGATGTTCCAGTTCGGCTTATTTTCATTGTAAATAATTGATCAATACCATTTCCTTCACAACTTGTTGCAACTAATCCTGAAGTTGTATAAACTGGAGAGCCATAAGCATTCGTTTTATAAGTTAATTCTGCACTTGATTGGCCTAAATTTGCACCACTGCCATATCCATTAAAAGTAACATTTGTACCACCAGCTTGCGATAGCACAAATCTAACTTTTATTTCCACATGATTATAAGTATCATTACCAAATAAAATTGGTATACTAGCTGTACTAGCGCCAGAAAAAGTACCATTATTAAAAACTGGTAACCTAACACCACTTCGAGCAATTGTACCATTAACATCTAATGTATATGCTGGATTACTAGTATTCATACCTACATTTCCACCATTAAACATTACACTCCCACTTGTCTGTGACGTATATGCCCATAAACCTTCTGTAAATTTTTGAATTTTAACTTCACGAACTCTTTGAGCATTAGAAGCTGCTCCAGACCAAGCTTGGAAACCCATATAATTATTAGAGTAATTTAAATGTCTTGCTGTATCTTTGTAATTAATTTTGAGAACTCCATCATAATATACCTTTATAACATTTCTTTGATAAACTATACGAATTTTTATCCAATTACTATTTCTTAAACCTTGACCACCAATAGATGTTAACTGTGCTCCATTGTGATATAAAATTATATAGCCATTATATTGATCAAAAAAGACAGAATATCCACCAGTTTGATAATAATAGCCACCACCAACACTTGTTGCACCCCAAAAAAATCCATGGCCATCTCCATCTCCAGTATTATATGTTTCGTAATCTACTGTAAATGCATTACCGGGATTCATATTCCAATACCACACTCCATTACCGCCACTTATTTGAGGCATTATTTGAACATAACCAGTAGTTCCACCTGTATTTTGAGAATAACTAGCAGATCCAGTTAATGTACCTGAACGCACAGCTGTGCCTTGCATATCTTCATAAACTAATAAAGAATTATATGCATCAGAATTAATAGACATTCTATCAGTTGTAGTATTAACAGAAACAGGATATACTGGAGCTGTTGTACTAAAACCTACACCTGTAGAATTAATAAACATTTTAGTACTTGCACTAGTAACTTGAGAACCTATATTAAAGTACATGTTGTCATCTGTCCAAATGCATAGATTAGCATTATCATAAATACCACTAACTGGATTATTACTACTATTATGCCAAAGAATACCACTAGTATGACCTGCAGTAGTAAATGATATATTTCCTCCAGACACATTTACATTACCAACAGTCATACTTGTAGCTCTAACACCACCACCAACGTCAAGTGGGTATGCTGGAGTATTTGTAGCTATACCTACATTACCACTTGTATTAATTGTCATTCTATTAGTTTGATTTGTAAATAAATTGATAGGATGATTTGACCATGTAGAAATAGATAAATTATCTGTTAATGTTGAATATCCAGAACCATCAAGACCAATTATACCTCTTACAGTAGGATTTTCAATATTTATAAAAGAAGGGTTGGGTAATGCTGTTTCTAGAAAAAGAGCACCGCCAGTTCCTGATATACGTAAATTTGACAATGTCATATTTGTATTTGTAAGATTAGCTATAGTAGATGTTGTTGTTGCAATATTAGTAGAATTAATACTACCACTTGTAATTCCAGTGCTTGCAATTAAAACAGCGGCTGAAATATTAGTAGCTGTTGAATTAGATAAAACACTTGTTCCTGATGCATTAAGACCACCTGTAGAAAGGTTTGTAACAGTTGTATTTAATAGAGTAGACAAACCAGATGCATTAAGTCCTCCTGTAGAAATGTTAGTTGTACTTGCATTAGCTAAAACAGCAGTTCCAGTTGCATTAATTGTTCCTGTAGTAATACCAGTACTTGCAATTAAAACACCAGTTGAAACATTTGTTGCAGTTGTATTATTTAAAGTAGTTAGACCAGTCGCATTAATTGTACCTGTAGTAATACCACCAGCAGTTAAATTTTGTAGTGAACTTGAGTCTGTCCTAAGATTTACACCAGTAATACCTGTACTTGCAATTAATGTACTAGTAGATATAGATGAATTAATCAAATTTGTCAAAGTACCCCCATCTGTAACTATTAAATTATTAGATGTGATACCTGTACTTGCATTGAGAATTCCAGTTGAAATATTACTTGCTGTTACATTTGTAAGATTTGATAGTCCAGATACATTTAAAGTACCAATAGATATATTAGTATCTACAATATTACTAGAAGTAAAGGATACTACTGTTAATGTACCACCAACTGTTACATTTCCTGATAAACTTAAATTTGATGCAGAAATAGTTGACACGGATAGAGTACCAACTGTAATATTAGTACCTATAACATTTGTAGCAGAAAGGCTACTAGAACTAATACTTGTAGTAGAGATTAAATTACTAGTAGATATATTAGTTGCAGTAACATTTTGTAAAGTACTATTACTAGATGCACGAATACTACCATTTACATCAATATTTGCAGTAGGTGAAGTGGTATTCACACCTAAATTACCATTTGTAGAAAATATAGCTGAATTTAATTGCGAAAACGATAACGATGCAGCGGTGTTTAAAACCATTTATATAATATATTAATAAAATAAATCTAATAAATTCTTGAATAAATACTTTTTTAAAAAAAAAGTACCTTGAAGCTCGGCTTCGGCAAGGTAACCAAAAAAATAAGCTTTTTTCTTAAAAAAGTATTTATTATTATTTATTTTTTTGCATATTTTTGTAATTATTTTCTATAGTAATGTTAATATAATGTTATATAGTAGTAATTTTGATGATTCGCAATTTAAAGATGTTAATTGGAGAGAATTCAATAGAACAATAGATGATCCATGTGCTCTTCAAAAAAGGGGTGAAGACAATGAAAAAAAGTTAAAATTTGTTACAACAAATCATATTGATTTAATAGAAGCAAAGGAAAATTTAAATTTTTATGGAATGACAATCAAAGATCAATTGTTTGTTCCATCTGAAAATATGGATAAAGATTCATTTTTAAGATATGGTCAAACTGGTAATGTTTTAACTAATTGCAATGTAAAAAATATTTTTGGACAATTGCCATTTCCAACAGTTCCAGCTAAATATCAAACAGGACATGGTAATTTAGAAGTATCTGATAAAATGAGAATTCCTGTTTACGAAGGACATAGACAATCAAATATACCTCGAGAGGATGATATTTATAAAAGATCTTTTTATCTATTTGAGAATATTGAAAAACCAGATGCTACGAAAAGTATAGAAACACCTGAATTTGGACCAAGAGGAGGTGTAAATACTAGATTTTTACCAAAACAAAAAAAGTAAAAATATAAAAAATATAGAAAATATAGAAAATATAATAGTAATTTTAAATAAGACTAATTTTAAATAATTTTAAATAAGACTAAGACTTAGTAAATATTTCTTTGATTAAGCTGTGCTCTTTTTTTCTGCCCTACAACAATTTTAAATACAAATGTATTTTGCATGCTTTTATTTAATGTATTTGAATTTACACCAAAATCAAATAAATTACCATCACAATCTTTAATAGAAATTGTCATTTTTGATAAACTTGCTTTAGGAGTTGTAAAATGTAATGCAGTATTTTCATGGATTCTTTTATCAATTTGAATAAACCCACCTGCTGTAATAGGTGCACTTAATTGTAAAATAGCAAATGATTTAGACATATGTGAATCACTGGAAATCATAACATCTTCAATTTCTGCAACATCTAATAATAAATAAGGTTCTGCTTCGACGCTATTTTTTGCTGGAATAATAGATTGAATTAATTCTATAGAATAGATATTTTTAAATTCTGTAGGAAATTGAACAACGTAATTATTAACTAATGGGTTTGCAGAAAGATTTCTGTTTTTAGAAGAAACGGATAAATAGAAAATCTTTTCTTCATATTCAATATTTGGTTCTTCTGAAATACTATATTTTTGATTAAAGTTTGGTGAATAAACTTTTTCAATGTCATTAACATCATAATTTTTTTCATTAAATTTTTTAATGTCATTCGTATTATTTAAAGGAGTATATGATTTTCTATTAAAATTATTTGATGACATATATATATTTATATAAAATAAAAAAAAAACATATATAGGACATGCTATTTTAAAAATTGACTTAAAAATAAAAATAAAAAAATGGTTATGAATAGTGATCTTGCCGAATCTGTAAGGTCTAGTGATGAAATAGAATTGATACAAATAAAAGAATATAATTATAAAGATATCAATTGTTGTATATGTTTATGTAATTCTAATTTTCAATCTTCTTTAAAGATGAATTGTTGTAATCAAATACTTCACAAGGAATGTTTTTTAGAATGGATAAATTATCCTGTACATAATTCTGATTATAATTCTGATTATAATTTTAATAATAAATTATATTGTGTAATATGTAAAACAAAAATACATAATTTTGATGATATTATTACTTTAGGGGAATTTGTAAATTACATTGAAAATAAACAAATTGATAAGAGTAATGATTCTTTAGTCCTTCATTATAAAAGGATTATATCTAAATTATATAAAGATCATACCCTTGTATCAGATACCTTTAACGAAGATGTCGTTAGACGGCAAGGTACCATGGTATTCAATACAGGTATTGATTTTAATAAAGAAATAAGATATTGTTTTTTTTATTTCTTTTGTATATTTTTTTTTTTAGTAATGATAATTTTGTTTAGTGATTATAATGATAATGATAATGTTAGTTGATAATCTTTTAGTAAAAAATTAAAAATTAATTTAAAAAGTAGAATATAAGTATACATTAATTATGATTATAAATAAAACAACTTCCTTATTTATAGTTGTA
>Ga0208554_1000058_pt1 | contig 19766 bp, 15 predicted proteins | sample Colrivmet1371B02_FD_187628 | JGI IMG/M metagenome (GOLD analysis project Ga0208554, IMG submission 187628) | Estuarine microbial communities from the Columbia River estuary - metaG 1371B-02 (SPAdes) (version 2) | ecosystem: Environmental > Aquatic > Marine > Intertidal zone > Estuary | place...
ATTAAACAAGAAAAGCATTAATGATATTAATCGTATTTTTTATATTATTTGTATTTTTAACATTATTATATAAAAGATATAAAATAAATGACGTTGGTTATACTATTATAGATAACATGTTATCAAATGATGATATTTTGAATATATTAAAAGAATGGGATAATAGGAATTTTAAAGAAATATATAATATAATCAATAATAATTTTTGTAAAGGAGACTTTTGTAAAGGAGACTACAAGTTAATTGATTATATATATGTAATCGAGAATTCATCTATTCATACATATCATAGAGATTATACTTCTTCAAAAAATTACAATAATTTAACATATCCTAGTTATACAATGATTTTATATTTAGATAATTTTAATTCAGGATTACATGTAATTCCTAAAAGTCATTTAGATAATTCTTTTATGTATCTTTTTGACTATTCTAAAAAAATAAATGTAAAAATTGGATCAGTCATTATATTTGATGCAAATTTATTACATTGTGGCGATTTGTATAATAATGAAAATAATAGAAAATGTATTCAATTTAAAATAATTCACAAGGATGATATACATAAAGTTCCTCATTTACAAAATTTTCATGTTTTGATAAATAGTAAAAATAGTAAAACGCAAATATTGAAAAAGATTGAAATGAATTTTACAAAACATTTTCCTATAATAACTGATTTATTTAATTCAATTATAAAAAATGCTTTTGGAGAAAAGAAAACATTTATACAGAAAATGTTTTCAAAGCTAATTTTCTCTAATTCTAATTTTTATAAACCAATTAAAATTTAATTTAAAATTTAATTTAAAAGGTACCTTTACCGACGACAAGTTGTGCTAATTTTCTAATAATTTATTAATTTTATCTTTGTATAAAAGTAATTTATTATATGTTTTAACTAGAGTTACAATAGAAATATTATAAATAAAAGAAAATGTTTTTATATCAATATTAATATCCTTTTCCATATTTAAAATATAATAAAAACAAGAACATCCAATTGATAATGGGGTATGATCTTGTAAAATATCATTATCTTCACATATTTCTATTAATAATTTTACCTTTTTCAATATATGATTAGATATATTAGATATATTATTTTTTTTTATAGTAGAAACAATATAATCATATGGATTTATTTTTTTCATTTCTGTAAATTCTTTAAAATGCAATATATTCATATTTACTAGTTCAGATATCAACTTTTCAGCTCTTGTTATATATTTTATATCTATATCTATTTTATTTGCTAAATAAATATAACAATATGGTGTTAAAGTAGATTTTGAAATATGATGGATACACGTAATGACAATTCCATCTTTTACCCTTCCTCTTTTTGTACCATCATTCTTTTTTATAGAATTCATTACAATGATAGATGTTTCAATAATATTAGATATCATTGATTCTATAATATTTAAACGTTGACATAATGTTTTTATATATTCTTTTAATTTATAAGTATTTTTTTCATCTTTTGTCCAATTGTTCCATTCTTTAATTTTAGATATTCTATTTGATTTAGTTGATACGTAATTAATTTCACTTTTCTCTCCAGAAAAAATAGCAGTTTCTGAAATTCTATTTTCAAATAAAACTAATCCACAATCTCCACATATAATATTATCATGTACTTTTATATTCGTACTTTCGCACATTTTACAAAAAGTTATATAAGTATTTAATTCTTCTTTCATTTCATTTTTATTACAACTTTTAATGGAATCCATTTCTTTCCATATATAATCAAAATCTTCATCTTTTGATGACATTTATTTTTAAATAAAAAAAGGTATAATTCAATTTTATTTACAAGTCACGTGCAATCACAAAATTACAAATACATATTTTATTTATATATATGTATACGTATATGTTTTCAGAACCAAGTGATAAAGCTTTATATAACAAAGTTAAAAAAATGGCAGATAGAAAATTTGCATCAAAGACTGGTATATATAAATCAAGTTGGATAGTTAAAAAATACAAAAGCTTAGGTGGTAAATACAAAGGAAAAAAATCAAAAAGATCAGGATTATCAAGATGGTTTAAAGAAAAGTGGGTTGATTTAAATAGACCTATAAAAAATAAAAGTGGAAAAATTATAGGTTATAAATCTTGTGGTAGAAAAAGTGCTTTAAAAAGTCGAGAAAAGTATCCATTATGTAGACCATCAAAAAAAATTAGTTTTAAAACACCAAAAACAATCAAAGAAATTAATAAGAAAAGTATAACTAGAGCAAAAAAAGAAAAAGCTAGAGTAAAAGGAAGTAAAAATATTAAATTTGGTGGTAAAACAGGTGAACCTAAAGTAAAATTAAATGTTTTACCAGATGATGTTGTTATCGAAATAGTTTCATCTATGGATATAAAAGAAATTTACAAATTTTGTTCATTAGATAAATCAATTTATAATATTTGTAAAAAATATTCGAAAACAATCTTGATAAATTTATTTAAAAGAAAAAATTATACTAAAGCTTTATTTATTATCGACGATAAATTATTAACCGCATTTTATAAAATTGATCCAAAATTAGAAAATACACCATATAATATAGTTCGTGCTTACTCACTACATAAAAATTATGATATATACTGGATTCTCACAAAATTTTTATTATTAAATGTAGGTAAACGGCAAGGTACCTTTAACGAAGACGTCGTTAGACGGCAAGGTACCTTTAACGAAGACGTCGTTAGACGGCAAGGTACACGGGATGCATTTAACGATTATACTGACAGATATTCTTCAGATTATAGAATGGCAAGAAATCTTGTATTGCACCAAAATAAAGAATCGATTAATACAAAATCAAAAAATGATATATTAGTATTATGTGAATTAATTAAATATTCTTTTACAAGTCAAAATGAATATATATCAGACGATACATTAGAATATTTAAAAATAAAATCAAAATTCAAATTACCAGATAATAGATATAAACTTAAAGATGATTGGCGCGATTGTTTAAGAAAAGAAATTAATACAAAAACAAGTCCAAATTTTAGTTTATATATATCAAACCATTTAGCGTATTTAATTTCACGTAAATCAAAAAGTTGGGATGCATATTTGTATGAAGAAGGACAATCTGAAGATGAAAGAGAAGATGAAAGAGAAGATGAAAGAGATAAAAGTGACCCAAATCAAAATGCTATTTATAGATCATTGTTTTTTAACTGTATGGAATTAAAATAAGGAAATAATTTTACGACAATTTGATTAAAAGTCTTTACATTTTATACCATTGTCAGTTATTAATGTAATATCTAGAGACCATTTGTATTTATTTCTTTGACTCCATTTATCGAATGCCTCCTTTATATGTAATGTACATTCGTTATCTGAAAAATTTCTTATATTTTTTAAATGATTTGTAGCTTCTACATCTCTATTTCTAATTTGCGCCAACCCCATATGTGTTGCTTCATGACATTCGTGGCATAAAGCTATTAAACGCATTAATTTTTGTATTTTTGTAACATTATCATAATTCCATCTTTCATGAGCTTCTAGCCTTGTATTATGTTTATTACAACATTCGCATATAAAATTTACACGTTCATAAATGTGTTTTCTTACTCTATCCCAATCTTTTGGATGAATAGATGAACGGACATTTGTAAACCAACAACTTGTCGGAATCAAGTCTACGAATAAATTATTTCCACCATATGTTCTATCTTCTCCTTTTAAAATAACTTGTTCGTTATTAACTCGCCATTCATCTAATAATAATGATAAATTTTTATTATTATTTTCAGTATACCATTGCTTTAATGAAGAATCCCATTTTGCACCAAGTAATTTAGCTTTATCTTTTTCTGAATAAGGCACTTCTAAATATGTAATCATACTGGTTGGTAAATTAAATTTTTAAATTAAATTTTTAAATTAAAATTCATTAACACCTTTACCGAAACTTAATATACATTTGGTCTACATAAAATTTTTGGTTCACTGTAATGTAAATTATAGTCTTTACATATTTTTTGCAAATAAATTTTCATTTCATTTTCATTAATTTTATTTAAAAAATCATGTAATAGCATATCATTAGGTAATTCTTTTCCTATAATATAAGTATGATATTCTTCTTCTTGATCGAAATAATTTGAACAATAAATATGACCCATCTCAGACCATAAATTTACCATATTATCTGTACCAATATCTTCCGCTCTTTGTTTAAATTCAATTGTATCTTTTAAATGCAGTATATCATCATATTCAAATTCTATACCATAACATAAAATTGCATCATTTTGAATACCCATTTTTTATTTACACACTTACTTGGTTTATAATTCATTTTTTTCTCAGAACTTAACGCAAAAAAGCCCCAAATTACCTTTTTAAAAGTAATTTGGGGCTTTTTTTATTTACAAATTTACAAGTTACACATTACCATTTTACACGTTATTATATACCATTTTCTGTTGAATGTCAAAGTTATTTATGAAATCGAGGTGTTTTTGGAATAGTTTTTCTTCATGATCGCTAATTACCAATTGTAGGTCTAATCTTTTTTCCGAGTTATCTTTTGATTTGTATATACCAAGAATTCTTAAACTTTGTAAAAAGCTTGTCTTGTTTTGTCTAATTTTAGTTATTTGCCATGTTAGATGTCTTGTATAATCACTAGACACATAACTAAGTCCTCTGTGTGAGAGTCTATTTGCTATGAATATGATATGCTTGTGTTCTTTTAAGCTATCTATGATTTTTGATATAGACTTGAATTTCAATATTTTCTTGGTGTTATGTAAGTATAATGTTTTTTCCGAAGTCAATAATACAATAGGAGTATCTACAAATCTATTTGCTAGTGTATTAGCACAGCTTACCATTTGTGTTACATAAGAGTACTTGTTTATCAACATAATACCAGTTTCCGATCTTTTAAATTTATTTACATAGTCAATTTCATTGTCTTCAGTGTTCAAATTTACATTCAAGTCACCTACACCATAGTAATCTTGGTGTCTTGGAACTTGTATACAGTTGTCGTATACCACCTTATTAAATGGTGTAGCTGTCACATGCACAATTTTACGTAAATTTATACTTTTTTTCAAAGGACAAGAAAGTATAGTTTGATCAGATTCATCCAATATTAATACGTATTTTCGTGGTTCAATTTTTTTAAAGTAGCTATATCTATACTTGTTGTTTAATATCAAGACTAAATTTTTAGTTATTTCTTTTGTATTTTTATCGATTATTTGATAGTCAATGTTTTGCGATTTGAATCTTTGTTCGTATTGTTTTAATACCAACAATGAATTTTGAATAACCAAGACTTTTTTTTCCATACTATTTTCATTTATATATTTTATAATTTCAGCAGTTTTTCCACCTTGAACATCCCCATAAATCAATACGTTTTTTTCCATACTGTCAAGTGTATATTGAGTAATATGACCCTTTAATACATTCGCTACACGTGCATCTCCAGTGTAACTAACTATGCGATCCATTATTTCAACTGGTAATTTTGGTACCTTTAACGACGACGTCGATAGACGACAAGGTACCTTGCTAATCAAAACACTTGACATACTCGACATACTTTTGCAATTTTCTATATTTTTTGTTTTTTTTTCAATTTTTAAATACACTGGTCACACAGCCACTCAAAGTTAAAAACTAACGCAAAAAAGCCCCAAATTACCTTTTTAAGTAATTTGGGGCTTTTTTTATATACAGTTACCGTACGAAGAAGCTTTGTCGTTAGACGGCAAGGTACAAATTTTTTGTTTTTTTCCAATTTTTTTAGCTTAGTATAGCCACACAGCCACAACACTTAATGCGATAGAAAATTTCATTAATTGTAATAATATCAGTGTAATTTGATCAACTACACTCGTTGTTTCATGATTAATAACGAACATAAACATTTTTTTTGTTTGTAAACAAGTAATTATAGGCAATTTTCTATATTTTTTGTTTTTTTTTCAATTTTTTTAGCTTAGTACAGTCACACAGCCACAGCGATTAATATTCTTCTTTACCCAATTTTTGAGCACATGGTCTACAATATGTTCCATCATCTGAAGCTACAAGTTCTTTGCATTCAAAACAATAGCCATTTTCGCATTCATAACACCAAAAAGTATAAGCGCAATCGTCGCATAAAGATTTATCACATTTTACACAATCTCCAATATTATCACATGCTGCGCAAATTTTACTAGTACATGAATCGCATGTACTAATAAAACAATCTTCAAAGTCTGATTTGATATGAGTATAATGAAAATCACAATCATTACACCATATAACGTCGTCTCCACAATTATCATCCTTTTCTATAGCAGTTCCTTTACAATAACCACATCTGCCACCAACTCGTGGAAATTTTTCATTTATTCTTTGCATAGCGCTTGTAACATTTTCTGCTTTACAGTGTTTTGATAGTGGCGACATTACTTGTTCTCTTGACAATTTTTCTATATTTTTTGTTTTTTTTCAATTTTTTTAAACAACGTTCTATAAATTGCATAATTTTTTTTTACTTTGATATAATATAAAACAACAATGTATAAATTAATCATTCAAATTTTAGTAATCGCTGGAGCAATCAACTGGGGTCTTGTATCACTTCAAAATACCGATATCGTAAAAACACTTGTAGGTAGTGGACCAATTGAAAAGTATATTAAATTAGCAATTGGAGCTGCAGGTATATATTATGCTTATATGATTTATAATAACGAATCAATTGAAAACTTTATGACTGCAGATACATTAAAAGCATTAATAAATAAAAGAAAAGAGAAATTTACAGATGAAGAAGAACTTCCTAATTCCGTACCTGCTCAAACAGTATATGGTAGATTAAAATGCCCTCAAACACATCCTAAATTAATCGGAAACGAATGTTATTTAGATTAATAACCTTATGTATAAATTAAATAAGGAACAACATATATTATTAATACAAGCACTATTACATTAGTATTTGTATTTTGCGATGCTAAAAAAGAAGCTATTAAAGATGTCGAAATCATCATTAAACTATCTGCTATTATAGCTTTATAACTATTTTCTTTAGCATAATCTTTAAATGTATCAATCATCTTATTAGATCCTCTCTGAATATTTGTAAAAAATATATAAAAAATAATATCATGTATAACTTGAATGATTACTGCTAATATTATAAAATAAATCAAGTTAAAGTTAGATGTACCAAAAATAATAGGATACAATTTTCTTGTTATTATAATTCCAATAACTATTATTAATACATCTGCAATAACCGCATTAATATGGTATTTAGTATACCATTCTTTTAATACTTTTGAATCTATGTAACCAAATACAAGTAATAAAATAACTATAATATCTGTAATAATTGCTCCATTTAATATAGGTAATAAATCAGAAACATTGTTGAAATTTGAAATATTTTTAAAATCGATTTTCATTATAATACTATATTATATTATAATATTTATTATATAATAAGAAAAACTATAAAAATACAAAAGTGTAATTAATTAGTATAAACATTATAATTAGGTAATTCAATCATACAGTTAAATTTATATTTACATAATTTATCAATAGTACCATCATTTTTTAATTTATAAAATGTAGTTAATGTATTGTTAAAATAATCAAATTCTGTTGTAGGTGGATCAAAACAAGTCCCGTGTTTTTCAAATTCGTGTTTCCAAAATAGATCCGGTTTACCACTACAACTATTCCAATGTTTATTCAAGTCATCCAAAATAGGTTCAATCGTAGATAAATTAAATTGTTGATTTGTGCAAAATTGTGGATAACCACCATCGATATAATCTGGCCATAAACCATGAATAGAAAAATCATTGTATTTACTACATCTTTGTAATGAAAGATAATAAACTAACGAAGAAAAAATAAAATTATTCATTTTAATATATAAAACCAAATTGATTTTAAATTATTTTTATCTTTATTTTATTTTAAAACTTGATAAAACTTTCTTTTTTTCTTCATTTGTCAAATCATATTTTTTATATTCTAAACGTTGTGTCAATATGTTATTTTTACGAACATAATCTAAAAAATTGTTTTCTGCATATTCTTTACTTTGTTCTATTAACATTCTTCCAACTGCTGTAACAATACTGCCTAATTCCTTTAAAATTAAATTTCCTTGACCTCTTCCTAAAAATCCATATGTTGAATTTAATGATACTTTTATAGCTAATTGTGTAGAATCAAGAATACTTTCAAGTAATTTATTACCATCTTTTGCAGCCTGGGCCATTTCACGTTTTACTCTTTTACGTTCTGCATATAATTCTTCTAATAAAGCTGGCAATACACCTTTATTAGTAACTTCACCTGTTTCAGAATCTATATTTGGCTGTACAACTGTATAATCATAACTAACATCCTTTTTCTGATATTTTTCATCAGATGATCTCGTTTTCTTTAAAGGATCATGTATTCTACAATAATAATCAAAGTTTTTATCACTTTCTCCAGTTTTAATTTCAAAAAATGCTGGTTTACCACAAACTTCACCTTTACTTTTACCACTTTTACCAATTGCGCCACAAGTTTGACGCAATTTATATTCTACTTGATCATCCCATTTTATTCTTTCATAATTAACACCATCTATACCTAAATAATTTTTATCTAATACAAAAGAACTATAACATAAATTTCTACTAATCATAATGGTTGGATACAAACTAGCAAAATCTAATACGGCAACATTGTCATCTAAATAAATACCAGTATGTGGTTCTAAAACAGTTGCTCCTGTAAAACTATCTTCTACAGCATCGTCTTTTGAAAATATTCTTGATACAGAATAGTCTTTATGTTTATATGTATATTTTACATTGAAAATTTCATGAACTAATTCTGTATCAGACAAGACAATAAATGTAGTATCATCTATTATTTCTGAAATCTTTCCTGTGATTTTTGTCATTTTCGAATTACCTAATTGACTTTTTCCAACATTTATATCAATGTAAAGTTTCTCGTCAAATTCTTCACTAAAAGGATGTGGATCTTTACATTTGATGTAAATAGGATAAGAATCTTCGTTAAAATTAGTATGAGGTACTAGAAAATCCATTTGTCTAGATTTTCTTAATAATTGAGAAAACACTTTAATTGTTTGCCCTCTTGTTGTCAAAAATCCAATAGGTACAAAAGTAACATTTGCCAATTGCATAATATTTGTTAAAATTAATTGTTTATCAACTAATTTTTGTAAAAGTACTGTATCTTGAATACAATATTCTGCAATTTGCTTTATCTTTTCTGGATCTCCACTTTGATAATAATCAAAAATTTCTTTTGCACTTACATCATTTTTATTTTCTTTTAATATTTCTGATGCAATAGAATCCAACTTGTAACTTGAATATTTTTTCATTCCGCGTTTATAATGAATCAATAGGTCATAATTTAAACGACCCGGTATATAAATTCTATTAAACTCAGAGTCACCGTATGCACTAGAACTAAATACTTCTTTTTTAATATCTGCTTCTTTTTCTGTCATTCTACTCAACATTTTAAAAAAATATCCTGATTTTTGTTCTTTTGATCCAACTTTTTTTACCTTTAATAATCCTAATAAAATAGCTCTTTCTGTTAAATACATACAATCAAAAGAATCTCCATTATAAGTATAAAAAATATCAGGATCCATTTTTGATATTGTTTCTACCCAACGCTTAATTAATTCCTTTTCATCCTTACATTCTTCAACAACTACATTTGGATCATCTATTTTATTACACTTTTTTAACGTAAAGATGTGTTTTACAAGAGTATCTTTTTGGTTAGTGTAACGATATGTTGTTGCAATTTGAAATATTTCATTCGGGTAAATAATCGCGCAACCGTCAGGTGACTTTATTTTAAATTTAGGATCGGGAAATGTTCTATCATGACTATATACCTCAATATCCCAAGATGCTTGTAAAAAATTAGCTATTTCTTTTTTATCTTTAAGAGATACAACACACTTTCTATCTATTGCAACTTCTAATCCTGTTGTCGCTGTATCACTTGTAAAATGATACTTTTCTTTTGGAAGTTTTATCCATCCAGCCATTAAAATATCTTTAATATGACAATATCTCATAAAAGGTTCAAAATTACTTTCATATAATTTAAATTTAGTAGGTGATTTCGTGACGTCTTTTATAAATACTGGCTTTTTAAACATCCATCTACTTTTTAATAATGCTGAATAACTATTAAATACTAATTTTACAAATTTATACTTTTTACCATTTCTAAAACCAAACAAATCCTTTTTTTCTACAATACAAGATTTATGTTTTCCATTTTCTTTTACTAGTGGACAGTTAAAATTTTTCAACATATAACTCGATTCTATATAACTTAGGAAATGATGCATTTTTATCTTGTTAAAATTACTTGGAACCTTTATATAATAAAATGGCTTAAAACCTGTTATTTTACATGTAACTGATACACCTTCTTTTGTTGCTCCAAAACAACGAATTACATAAACACTTTTATCTTTCGATGACATGTCACTTTGCGTGTTTTCTGTATCTTCTGTATCTTCTTCTTCATCTTGTGCCCACCATTCTATTATTTGCATTTCTATATCATCCTTTTCTTTACTTGAAAACTTATTATATGTATTTCTATAAAATTTTTCCATACCTATTTAATTAATAATAAATATAATTATTAATTTCATTTTTTTATATTTTAACGGCAAGGTACATTATTTTCTTATTTTCTTATTTTCTTATTTTCTATAAGCGTCTTTAATAGCCAATCTTGTATTTGTTCCAATATAAGTATTTTGATGAATTTTATTGATTTCTTGATAGTCTTCGCAGACTGGATGAAATCGATTAATACTAATTCCACTCAAAACATTACAAGCTCTACCAACTCTTGTATATTCTGGTACGAGTTTCCCATTACAATCAATCAAAGTCTTGTTTTTAACTGGTGCTTGTTTGTTTGGGTTGAATTTATTTTGCGGACATTTTGTTAATTTAAAATTTTGTCCTCTTAGATCACTTTCAATATCAACTGAATCCATAGGAATACTTCTAAATGGATTATGCATAAATGGAGACGCAGCTTCAAAACAAGCTTCCTTTGATTCAAGAATAGATGAATCTGTTACCCAATTAAATGGTGACGTACTTTCAGTATTACTCTGTTTTAAAGCACATTCATCGTATTTTGTACGAGTAAATGAAAAATGTGCAGGTTCTGTCATTATATATTTGTATATATAAAAAAAGTTTTGTAAATAATCTGTTAAATTAAGAATTAAATTAAGAATTAAATATTTATACAGCACATCCTTCCAAGCATTTATTAAAAGACCAAATATTATCTGGTATATTAGCTAAAGCATTTCGTTCTTCTAATGTAGATGCTCTAGATGCGCATTTTTTACATTTTGGGCTCCAATTATCTACAACTTTTCCATTCATAATAGTAAAAAGTGGTGTACCAACGCATTTTCCATTCACTAATCCTCCATCTGTTAAACAAATTGTATTTCCAGTGCTTGGATCTTTATAAGAATTAGGTATTCTTCCTGCTTTTACTGTACATTGATCTGGACAAGATCTTCCTGTTACCTTTAAATTATTTACCATAGGACCAACTGATGCGTTGCCAGAATTGGCAAAAGCGACAACATCTTTAAAATCCATACAATATTTAGGTGGATTATTCTTTGGATCTTTTGTATCACATAATGTTGGATTATTATTTATAGAATTATATACTTTATTACACCAATGATCCACGTTATTTATGTCGGCGACAGTACATTCTTGGTTTTGCCATCCACTATTAAAACTGTTGAACATGGTTTTTGTTTTAGAGGATGGATCTCTTAATTTTTTTACATAGTAAGTAGAAAAATTTGCTTCGTCACAAGGAACAGTATCTCCTGTTTCAAGAAAATCAACTTTATTTACTCTATTAATATTAGTATCTCCCTTTTTATAATTACGAATTAATGAATGTAATGTTTTATAAAACTTGTTATCTTTATCTTTTGTATTTAATGAAGTGTCTATTTTAAAAACATGTTCTGTTCCTGATCCATCAATTATACAAGCGAGTTTTGAAAAAACATTATTTGTTGCTGATCCATCAAAATTTTCTTGATTATCGAAATAATAATAAAAAAAGATAGCTACAATAATAGCTATAAAAAGGTATATATAATTTTTACTAATCTTCATTATACATTATAGAAAGAAAAAAAATCAAATAAAATTAGATTTTAATATAAAAGTATCTTTATTACATGTCTATAAAAAATACTCCTAAAATTTCTACTATTACAATATCTACTCAATTACCTCATTGTCAGTTAAATTTAACAAATATAGGAAAGTATCTAAGTATTGATGACGATATAATTGGTATAAAATATAATTATGCAGATTTAAGTATTATGAAAGGAAAATATTCTACTTCTATTTATAAAAAGTCTAAATATAAAAATATAGATAAAATAAAAAAGACACTTTTTTATAATCAAATTACTATTATTTTAAATAATAATGGTAATAATGTAAATATAAAACTTTTTGGAAATGGCAGTTTACATTTAACTGGATGTAAAACTGAAGATGAAGGTATGGATATTACTAAAATATTATATTCTAAATTGAAAACTATAAACGATAAAAATGATATAATTTTATTAACAAAAGATGAAAATGGAGTATTAATAGATAAAGATAAATTAGTATACTCTTATAATAACTATTCTATAATTGGTTATAAAAAAGAAGATTCTAAATATATTATTCATAAAAAGGAATTTGCAATTGATCATAAAACTAAAATGTTTATTTCTACAAAAATAGAAAAAAAGAGACAACGTCCTATTCTTAATTTTAGCGGAGATGATATAGGATTTACTAAAATAGAATTGTTTAAAAATAGAAACAAATTCTACAAGAAAAATCTCAATATATATATCGATCCACACAATAATTTTATTTATTATAATAATAGTATACTTATAGGTAAAATAGAATATAATATTGATAATGCCAAAATTACAAATATAGAAAAAAAAGATGATATTATAGAAATAAATTATTCATGTAATCCTTTTTATTTTATGGATAATAAATTAGAAGAATTAATGAATAAAGAAAATGTTGAAAACGATTTTTTAAAAAAAATGATAGACTTCAATATAAATTGTATCAACATTTATTTTACTATTGATTATGAAATAAACAGGCAACGTTTATATGAACAACTTATTAAATCTAATTTTATATGTAAATATAAACCAGAATCTTATTCTGGAATAAAACTTATCTATAAAACAGGTTTAAATAATAATAATTGTAAAGGAATATGTTTTTGTTCTGATAAATGCACATGTACAAATATTACATTTTTAATTTTTCAAACAGGAAATGTAATAGCAACTGGTTTTAAAAGTGTTAATGGAATAGAAAACATAACTAACCACTTTTTTTCTATATGCGATTCTTTAAAAGACGTAATAAAAAAGAAAAAGTTTTTGTAAAAAAGTTTACATTTAAAAAAGTTTACATTTTTGATAAATTTTTTTTTTAAAAGATTAATTTCTATGTAAATGTTAATAATGACATTAGGGATAACTGTTGTAGATACCTTTAATAATAATAAGTTAAATAAAGACGGTATACCTTTTGGTGCTTTAATTGATGAAAATATACTTTCAATTAAAAACAAAATCTTTTTGTCAATGGAAAAAATGGAAGATAAAATAACTTTTTATCCAAATTTTTTAAAACTAGAACTTGAAAAAGAAACTCTCGCCAATAATAATTCTTTATTATACTATTTACAGTCTCCTTTACCAAAAGAACCAGTAATTTACGCAACTTCAATTATACATATTATAAATAAAAAAATAGACGATATTTATACTTTTCATAGTAAAGGCGAAAATGCAATAAATGATTTGTTTAAAGAATTATCAAGTGAATTTGTAGATATAACAAGTGACGATATTGATTTTTTAATAAAAAAAAAGTTTTATGATTATTTAATTTCTGAAAATTTACAAATAATAAGCCGAAATGAAATGGATAATTTAAAAAGAGACATTTATGATTACATTCAAAACACTATTAAAAACAATTGGATAAATAATATAGAATCATTTAAAGAGGATAATCAAAACCTCCAATCTTTTTATAATTTATCTTATAACAATGACATTTCTTTTAATTATGAAATAAATGAAGATAACAGTCCGAGTTTTATATATACAAATATATCATTTAAATGCACAACCTTTGACGATAGACGGCAAGGTACCTTTGATGATAGACGGCAAGGTACCAAGGAAAATTTTATCAATACAAAAAATATTTTTAATATTTTAGAATTATCTGACGATATACCATTTATAGCTTATAATACAAATTCTAAAAAGGATCCTATTATAAAAATTTACAATAAATTAGTAGATTCTATACCAAAGGATATTATAAAATCCTGGATTTTAAATGAAAACAAGAAAAAAAATAAAGTAACCTATAAAAAAATAAAGGGATTAGTACTAAAACATCGTTTTACATTTAAAAATACAAATGACCCTTATTACATGACAATTGAGATATCGGACAATGGTTCTATTACTATTAAAACTTCTTTTGATGTAGAAGATGATAAACGTTCTATAACAGAAATAATTGACATTATTGTTGAAATTATAAATAATCTTGTATATAAATTTGATACATTATTTGGAATTTATTCTAAATCAAAAAGACTTTTACCGATTCAAAAGGAAAATGTATCTATAGAATCTATTAATGCTATTTTAATAACAGAAGAATTAATACAAAAAGACAAATTTCCACTATCCGATCTAGGAGTTCAGAAATTTTTTACAGCAAAAATGATAAATAATCCCGAAATCCTTTCGTTTTATTATACTATTAAAGAAATTACATATGACGATTATGAAAAATTAGGATTAACAATAAATATAAAAGACAATTCTTATAAAAAAGATTCTAGTTTAATTTATATTTTTGGAGGATCAAGTACATCACAATTGGAAAGTATTATTCATGAAATTTTTATTTCAAATGAAATAGGAAAAGGTGAAAGTGAAGATGCTCTATTTTCTGATCTTGAAGAAGAATACGAACAGAAAATAAAGAAAAAAAGTAATATTAAACAAATTAGAAAACACAATCCAAGTATAGTTAATCCTATCAAATGTCAAAAAGAAAGACAACCTATAACTGAAAACAATGAAAATTATGATAAAAAAAGAAATTATGAGGATTATCGTATATTAAATTATCAAGATACTAAATATATTTGTACTGGAGATCAATATAAATATCCTGGTTTTACACCTGCGAATATTCTTTGTTGTTTTCAAAAAAAAGGAGAAGGTATTTTAAGAAATATAGGTGATCCACTTTTACTAGAAACTATTGTACAACCTTCTAATTTTTTTATAGATGTTTCTTATGAAAACAAAAACTTTAAAACATATGTTATTAAAATGATTTCTGATACCTTGCCGTCTAACGACGTCTTCGTTAAAGGTATAAAAAAAGATGATCCAGAACAACAATATTACTTTTTAGATGTTGAAAAATCAAAATTAATTCATATTCATAATAAGGAATTAATCCAAAATATTAGTAAAAATGAATATTCTCAGAATGAATCTATATGGTTAGCATCAACTAAATTATATAATTTAGTTCAAAATAATCCAAGTATACAAACATCAGTTTGTCAAGATAAAGTTGATTTTTCAAATAGAAAGAATGAAAATTTACATGGCCCTTGTGAGAAACACCAAACGTCAAAAATTTTTGGTTATACAAAAAATTCTGTACCTTGCTGCTTTGAAACTCAACCAAAATCTTATATTCAGGTAGAACAAATATCAAAAGAAAATCCTTATTTAATTACAACAAACAAACCTTTAGAACCTAAAAGAAAAGGTATTTTACCATCATCGTTAAATATTTTATTAAATGAAATGATTTTTAAACCTAAAAGTGGTTCTACAGACGCTGCCAATAGAGGTGCGATGATTCGATGGGGTGTTGAACAGAATAAATTTTCATTTTTAAATTGTATTATTGAGGCATTAGGTGATAAAATAAGTTTAAATACAACTACATTTGGTTTAAGAAAATATATAATAAATTATTTAGAAAAAAACCCCGTTGATTTTCATAAATTAAATAATGGCACTATTTATTCAAAATACGGATCATTACAAACGTATATAAATGCAATAAATAATGTTGAAAATCCTATTGGATGGATGGAATTAGTAGATGTTATACAAAGATCTTTAAAATGTAATATAATGATTATAAATATACCATTTATTAAAACAAAAACAACAGAAAAGGAAGATTATAATAATATGAAAATCTTATGTTTACCTATAAAAAGAAATTTATCCCTTCCATTTATCTTTTTATTAAAAAGATCAAATTCATTTGAACTAATTGTAAGAGATACTCAAGTTATTTGGTCACAGTCTAAATTACAATTAAAGAAAAACATAAAATCAATAGTATCTTATACATTTAATTATAACGTTGATGATACTCCCAAAAATAATATTGCAAACTTTTTTGTAGAATATTATAATTCTTCTTGTGTAAAGGAAAACAAGTATCCTGACAATTTTGATTATACAGAATTATACGATGTATCTACTCTTTTATCAATAATAAAAGATACATCACATGATATATTTTTTCAAATTGTAAATAGTTTTAATAAAGTTATTATGATTGTTACTAAAAGAGGTCTTATAATACCAGTTAAAGAAAGTATTATTATTGACAAAATTCAAAAAATCAGTTTAGAAATATTTATAGAAAAAAATAAAGCAGTTGATATTAATAAATTAGAAAAATTAATTGATGAATTTAACAAATTACCTAATATAACGTCGAAAATGTCTATTAAGGGAGTTATTTATGGAAAAGAAAAGGAAATTTCATTAAAAACTTTAGAAAATGCATTAGATGAAATTTCATTTGTTGATAAAGGTACAATTGTATCTAATGTATCTAATGTATCTAATGTATCTAATGTATCTAATGTATCTAATGTATCTAATGTATCTAATGTATCTAATGTATCTAATGTATCTAATGTATCTAATGTATCTAATGTATCTAGCGTATCTAGTGTGTCTGTTAATAGAGAAATTAGAAAAGACCTTTTTAATATTGAATGTGAAAATGAATTAGAATACATTGATATAAATACAAAGGAACATAATTCATTATTAAAAAAATATAATTTTAGTTTAGAAAAAATAAAAGGTGATGGAAATTGCCAATATAGAGCTATAGCAAGGATTATTTATGGTGATAGTGAATTGTATATAAAAGTTAAAAACGAAATGAGAAATGAATTAGATAAATTATATAAAAATGATAAAGACTTTTTTGAATACTCTGTTGATGATTATATGAAGGATAAATTTTGGGGAGATCATATTACATTAATTGCTTTATCAAATACTTTTAAAGACTATTGTTTTAATGTATTTACATTATGTGAACAAAATGGCAATATATCTTTATCTGGTACTAAAATAACAGACGAATGCGATCGACCTTTTGATTGTAATTTATTATATACAGGAGAAAATCATTATGATGCTTTCTTAAATGTCAGCGTGTAATTATTAGTAAATTTGTTAAAAAAAAAATGTTTAAGTATAATATATGGATAATAATCTAAATATTATAGAATATATTAAACAAAATTATCCAAAGATTATTGTTTCGCCATTTAAATTTTCAAATACAAAAGCTCTTGGGTTTATCGTATCTGATAACAAATTAGTAATTGGATTTATTAATGCTGATGGTTCTATTGGAAAATTAATAGAGCCAATAAATCTTACAGAAATTAAAAACGAAAATGTTTCAAATATTTTAGAAAAAATTCCTACAGTTGAGGGATTTAATCAAAAAGATAAAGATTTTTTGATAAATTTCTTTAAAAATGCAGATGATGCAACTGTTTCTAAAAAGGTAAATGATAAAATTGTTAAAGATTTAGAAGAAGCTATTTCCGAAAAAACAAAATTTAAATTATTATACGACAGTCAAAATAATGAAATTATTGCTATTAAAAATAAATACGAAAGCAAAGTAGATAGTATTAAGGATGAATATTTAAAGAATTTAGAAGCATATAATAAAGATATAATCAATAATCTTTCCGAAATAAAAACTGGTATTAAAGAGTATAAAAAAGTTATTGAAACTTATATTGAAAAAGATACATTAAAAACAACGGATTTAGAAAATGTTGTAAAAAAAATGGCTGAAGAAAAAATTATTTTAGAAGAAAAATTAAAAGAATTACCTGAAAAACAAAAAGTAAAAGAAATCAAGGACCAATTAGAATTCGTTCAAAAAGATCTTTTACAACGAATTGAAAGTTTGAAAAAGGAAAAATTAGATGATCAAAATAAGATAAAAGAACTTATTGTAGAAAAAGAAAAGATAAAAGAAGAAAGGGTTTCTATTCCACCTAAAGAACTTGGAGAACCTGTAAAAAAAGTTTTAGATGCTTGTAATAAATATATAGAAAAAGGTGGTGACATTTATGCATTTAGTAAAGATACTCCTATTAGAAATGATATAATTAGATCAAATAAATTTTTTGGAGAAACAGAAACTTTTTTTAATATTCAAAAAGCTATTTTAGAAAATATAATAGATGAAATTGGTGAACCTAGAGATATTATAAACCCTGAATACAATAAAAATAACAAGTTGTTTGATTATGTACAAGATTTATTTGATACATCTCTTATTCAAAAAGATCTTGATTATAGATCTAAATTGTTTTCAAAAGAAACTCGTAAATCATTTTATACCAAAATAGATGGTTCTAAAAATTTATTATTTAAAATAAGAGATATTTTTAAAGATATTTTATCAGAAGATACATCAGAAAGTAAAATTAGTAAAGCTAAAAATGATTTCTTTGATCTTATATCTAAAGAATTAGGTTATGATGATGTTTTATCTCTTTATGAAAACAAATATCCAAAAGGAACTTTATTAGGAGAAATTCCTGATGCTGATCCTCAACAAATTACTAAATTAAAGGATGTAATTACTCCATATAAAACAAGTTTAGGTTCAAATGCTTATGAAGGAGCTAAAGATTTAATCTCTCCAATGAATTCTTATAGAAAAAAGAGAACTGATATAAGAAACTCTTTTATAAATGGAAAATGGGAAAGTATCCCCTTTGATAAAAATACAGAATTATATCATTATTCATTACCTTTAAAAGTTGGAGGAAGTAGTAATATAGTTCAATATGGTGGTGGATTTTTTAGTAGATCAACTGAATCAAATAGTCCCGTAAGTGATTCCGAATCTGAATCTGAATCCGATTCTAGTTCAAGTCTAAGTAATTATAGTGCAAATGATTCTAGTTCGGAATCAAGTGTAGATTTTTATAAAATTGGAGGAGCTATTAAACCACCTATGCCTAAACTAAAACCAAAACCTGTAGTTAAAGCTGTAGTTAAACCTGTAGTTAAACCTGTAGTTAAAGCAGCTCCTAAACCATCTCCACCTAAACCTGTAGTTAAACCTGTAGTTAAACCTGTAGTTAAACCTGTAGTTAAACCTGTAGTTAAAGCAGCTCCTAAACCATCTCCACCTAAACCTGCTGCTCCTAAACCTGTAGTTAAACCTGTAGTTAAACCTGT
>Ga0208554_1000061_pt1 | contig 19020 bp, 20 predicted proteins | sample Colrivmet1371B02_FD_187628 | JGI IMG/M metagenome (GOLD analysis project Ga0208554, IMG submission 187628) | Estuarine microbial communities from the Columbia River estuary - metaG 1371B-02 (SPAdes) (version 2) | ecosystem: Environmental > Aquatic > Marine > Intertidal zone > Estuary | place...
TAATGCAAATGTTGATTCTGAAACAAAATGTAAAGTTAGACCTCAAGGTACTAAAGAAGAGCGTAGAGAATTGTATAAGAAATGTGTTGAAAATTTTGATCAATTTAAAGATAGAAAATTATGGACAAAATATTTTGAAAAAACAAGAGATGGTTCACTTAGATTTCCATCAACTATGAGGAATACATTTACAGAATATATTAGAGATACAATTATATAAACAAGGATGGCCTTTAATATTGTTAGTTTAAAAATAAAAAATATTTTTAGAGTAATATCAAATGAGAATCTTAGTAACTGGCGCGTACGGTATGTTGGGTACATCATTGCAAAAAATGATAGAAAAGGAAAGTGGTTACCCTGGTATTTGGAAAGATAATCTTTTTAGGTTTTTATCAAGTAAAGATGGTGATTTAAGAGAACAATCAAAAGTAGAAAGTTTATTTAATAATTTTAAACCACATATTGTTATTCATTTAGCTAGTTGTGTAGGTGGAGTCTATCAAAATATGAATAATAATTATACTTATTTAATGGATAATACAAAAATGCATTTAAATATCCTTAATTGTTGCGAAAAATATAACGTAAATCGTTTGATTAATATTTTATCAACGTGTATTTTTCCAAAAGACGATGTAGATTATCCTTTAACAAGTGATCAATTGCATAATGGATTACCTCACGAATCAAATATCGGATATGCTTATTCTAAAAGAATACTTCATTTAGCATCTCATTTACTTTCACAAAAAAATAAAGATTTTAAAGTTATTAATATAACACCAACTAATTTGTACGGAGAAAATGACAATTATAATCTACAAGCTTCACATGTTATACCAGGTTTAATTCATAAAGTATATAATGCTAAAAAAAATAATACACCATTAGAAGTTTATGGCACTGGAAGTGCTATTAGGCAATTTTTATACGCTGATGATTTAGCTCTTGTTATCATTAAATTTATAGAATTAGAAATTAACGAAAATGAAAAAGAAGTTTCAGTTATTGTTAGTCCACCAGAAAGTGATGAAATTTCTATCAAAGATGTAGTAAAAACTATTTGTAACATTTTCGAGTTTGATACAACAAAAGTAGTATACAACACTTCTTATTCAGATGGTCAGTATAAAAAAACAACAAATGATCACGAAATTAAAAAGTATATACCAGATATCACTTTTACACCGTTAAATGCAGGTTTAAAGGAAACTATAAAATATTTTAATGATCATTATGATTTTGTACGAAAATAAATGTTATATTAAATTAACTTATAGGAAAGTAATGAGGAGATAAATATTTACATGCTATTATATATTTTATAATAATTTGTACCTTTAATATCAAACTAGAATCACCTTTACTGAAGGTATTAGACAACCAACGTGGTTCTTGCTGTCTATCGACATCGTCATTAAATGTATATTTATTTAAAAAAATAAAACTAGAAAAATCTTTTCCATAATTTGATACTAATAATATCCTTTTATCAGAATAATCTAATACAAGATTTTTTAAAAAATCATCAATTTTATCAGTTGAATGCGATGTACAAAAACATATATAATGAAATGACGTTTCATATATCATGAAATTATAATTACCCTCTTTTATTTTTTCATCAAATCCATTTTTATCTCTTTTTATAACATAAATAACAATCAACTCTTTGCATTCTAGAAACCACGAATTTGTATATCTTTCTTTATATATAATAAAATCACCATTATTCTTTATTTTTTCCATCTTTATCTTTTTTTTTAATCTTTTAAATATCTTTACTATACCTTTCCAATCACCTTGCCGTCTACCTTGCCGTCTATCGACATCGTGTGTAAAGGTATCTCCCCTTTTTTTATTAAGAGAAGACAAAAATATATATAATTTCGTTCTCTTCATTTTAAAATATTTTAAAGTCTTTACATTAAATAACATATACATATCCTCGATAAAATAAGTTTTATTTTAACAACAATTTGATAAAATAAAATTAGGTAATTTTTATTGAGGTGTTTTGCGGTGTTTTGCGGTGTTTTGAGGTGTTTTTTTATAAACCCCGCTATAATTATTTTATTGAGGGAAAACTGGTTGTCATTGCGGTTTTTGCGGGTAGAAAATGATCTTTTTTATTTACCTTTTAAGAAGAGATTTTGCCATTTTTAAACCTTGAGCATAACCTTGTGCTGATAAAGCCTTTCCTTTAGCGTAACCTTTTGAAGCTAATTCTTTTCCCTTAACATAACCTTTTGAAGCTAAAACTTTTCCTTTAGCATAACCTTTTGAAGCTAAAGCCCTTGCCTTTTCTGAAAGAGAACCACCCTTTTTAGAAGAACGTCTCTTGGATGAACGTCTCTTTACAGAACGACGTTTCTTTGATACACGTTTTTTAGATGAACGTTTCTTTGAAACACGCTTAGCAGCTCCACCCTTTTTAGAGGAACGTCTCTTGGATGAACGTCTCTTTACAGAACGACGTTTCTTTGATACACGTTTTTTAGATGAACGTTTCTTTGAAATACGCTTAGCAGCTCCACCCTTTTTAGAAGAACGTCTCTTGGATGAACGTCTCTTTACAGAACGACGTTTCTTTGAAACACGTTTTTTAGATGAACGTTTCTTTGAAACCCGCTTAGCAGCTCCACCCTTCATTTTGCGAGAAGAACGTCTCTTGGATGAACGTCTCTTTACAGAACGACGTTTCTTTGAAACACGTTTTTTAGATGAACGTTTCTTTGAAACCCGCTTAGCAGCTCCACCCTTCATTTTGCGAGAGGAACGTCTCTTGGAAGAACGTCTCTTGGATGAACGTCTTTTAACAGAACTACGTTTCTTTGATGAACGTTTCTTTGATACACGCTTAGCAGCTCCACCCTTCATTTTGCGAGAAGAACGTCTCTTGGATGAACGTCTTTTTACAGAACGACGTTTCTTTGATGAACGTCTCTTTACAGAACGGCGTTTCTTTGATGATCGTTTCTTTGATGGACGTTTCTTTGATGAACGTCTTTTAACAGAACGACGTTTCTTTGATGAACGTTTCTTGGATCGTTTCTTGGATGAACGTTTCTTGGATGGACGTCTTTTGGATAATAGACGACATTTTCCTTGTCTAAGGATAGATCCCCTACGGCATAATTTTCTACTAGACGCCTTTTTAAGACTTTGTCTAGCAGAAAGAAGAGCAGATTGTAATTCTGCGCTATCAATTGCCTTTTTTGTTTCAACCTTTTTTAGACTTTGTTGCGCCTTTTGTATATCCCTTAATAAATTACTATTCATTTATATATTATATAAATATATTTATTTTAGAGAATTCTAAAAAATACTTTTATTTTATTTTTTTGAATATTTTTTTAATAGAATTTTTAATAGAATTTTTAGGATTTTTATAAAATTTAGTTGTAGTCCATATTATCGTTTCACCATTTACACTTTTTTTGTAAAAATCGTGAACAAAAATAAGCTTTTTCAAGTTATATACAATAAACTTTTTTTAAATAAGATGAATGATTTTTTTTGAATAATAAAGACATTTTAAACATTTTTTAAAAACTGTTAAAAAATGTTTTTTTATCAAGTCATTTTTGTTTTGTTTTTTATATAAAAACACGCATGAAATTAAGCTTTTTTAGACTTTTATCATTTTATTCTCTATATACATTTTTAGAAAATGTTTATCATGTATATATTATATATTTGTTTTTTTTGTTTTTTAAAAAAAAATAAGAAAATATATATAAAAATAAACAACAAACCATAAAAATGGAGTACACCCAAGGACACCGCAACAACACCTCAAAAACCCAGAAGGAATGGAGGGAACCCGCAAAACCCGCAATAAACCAACCTTTTACAGGGAAAATCAATTTTGAAAAATTTTTTAAAAAAATAAAAAAGTAAAAAATCTGAAAAATAAAAAACAGAGAAAAAGGTTGGTTTATTGCGGGTTTTGCGGATGAGACCATACATTGCGGGTTTTTGCAGGAAACTAGCGGTGTCCTTGGGTGCAGTCCATGGTTATGGTTTGTTGTTTATTTTTTTATTTATTTTTTATTTATTTTCATTACATAAAATTAGACAATGAAACGTTTAACCATCCTTTGTAACGTTCTCCGTTAAAACTTGAATCGGAATATTCACTTTTTATGGATGTATATTTATTTTTAATATACATTTCTAATTCTAATCGTAAAATACTTGCTGCTTTAGGATGTAATTTTCTACCTGCGTATAATGATACTACATCTTTTAAACGTAAAACACTACCCTTTTGTAAAATTACGTTTTTATCCAACCATTGGTAAAATTGATTGTCTTTTAAAAGTTGTTGATCTTGATCTCTTGATGGAGTATTCTGTAAGGTAGAAAATTTATCTATATTTATAAAAATTTCTTTATCAATGCTGTTAATAGATTGAGAGTTAAAAATATTTTGATAAGTTGATTTTAATGTATCTATTGTATTTCCACATATTTCTATAATTTTTTGTATATATTCAAAATTACACTCGAAAAATTCTCTACCAGAATTACATCTATATCTATCCAAGATATAATGAACATTCTTTTCTAATAAATCTGGATTACTGGTTTGAAATTCTAATAATATTTGAATATCGTTTACATTTCCAGTTTGAAGTCCTTTTACACGGTTCAAGACAAAATCCTTTGTTTTACCTACTTTATAAAAATTATAACTATCAGTTTTTATAACATATACAAACCCTCTTTTTTCAACTTCTTCATAAATTTTTTCTTTGTATTTGTTTATTTCTTTATTTTGTTCTAAAAGTAATTTCTCTTTTTCTTTTATCATTGTCTTTTGTTCTTCTACTAATGTCTTTTGTTCTTCTATTACATTTTGTTGTTCTTCTAGTTGACGTTTTAATTCTTTTGATTCATTGAAAATGATATCATCTAAAATATTTCCTGCCCATTTACGAAATTTTTTTGCTATTTCTTTTTTTGAGTTGTAAAGTAATCTATAAACTCCTTGACTTGTTAAAAAAATAGTATCTTGAAGTGTACCATGGGGGTCGTACACTTTACGTACGACCCTCTCATCATCATCTTCGTAGTTTTGAATTGTTGTACGTATATTAACAATACCTAATGCATTACCTACATCTGATGCTTTAAAATAATATACTTTTTTGTTATTTATATCTTCATGTAATATCGAAATTGGATTATTTTCAAATGCCTTAACAATACAATTATTATCAGTTTTAATTTCTTCAATCATAAGACGTATACTGTATACATCAGTAAGTAATTTTATTTTTAAATTAAAAACATAATTTTTTAAACGTATTTATATTCAACATTATAGTTTCACTTCCGAATTTACCGTCATCCGTACGGATGACGGATGTACCTCCTCTATTATCTTCATTTTTTTGCTTATCCGTTCGGATGAGCAAAGTTTTATTTTCATCCGTTCGGATGAAAACTATTTTATAATCTCTATTTTCAATAAAATGTTGTTTTAATAATCTTTTTCCGTTTGCTTTGTTTGAAAATCCTATAAATTTCCATACATTATCTAAATTTACAACAAAATCATCAACTGGATGATAGTTTAAATATAAAAACAAGTTGGATACATACAATTTTTGCCCTTGGTAAAATTATATATTTTATGGTTTATAACAAAGTACCCCTGTTAATTTTGTATGTGTTGTATTACCAGGCGGTGGACATTCGTATCTATCTGTTGGCCAAATTCTTATACCTCCTGGTCCATCATTTGGTTCACATAAGCAACATCCTGCTGGTTTGTAACCAGATTTACATCTTGGATAACAACGTATACCATCTTTATCTTCATCAGCATTACAAGTTCGTGCTCTATGAACTAATCTTTTCATTACACCAAATGAATCTGCGCCATTACCCCAACATTTATCGTGTGCTCTACCAAAATATCCTTGTGGACAAGCTCTAAAACACATTCCTCCTTCCTCATGCCTATTCCAACTACATCCATCTCTGTAATGCCCTTTTTCTCTTGTCCATTTCAAGTCATTAGCTTTCCATAAAGGTTCTGCATCATTTCGACCATCTTCTCTGTCCGTTTGATTAGCCATACAATCACCGGCCCAATTTGCCGAAGATCCATTAGGGCAAGGTTCGTAATCAGCATCTCTCCCTGCCCCTCTACCATAACTATCCTTCCAACAACTTCCATCTCTATCAGTCATATCAGATGGACAAGATTTTCGTCCAGGAGTTTGTGGTTCAAATGCCTTTTTAATATCTCCTAATACCTGTTGTACACCTCCATCTAGCATTTTTACAAAATCACCTAATTTATCAAGGCCAGATTTCATATTCTTTATACCACTTATAAGTGGATTATTATCAGAAGTGTCTATTAAATCTAACCTTTCAACTTTACTTGTTAAGACATATACAACTATAGATATTACACACAATATTAATAATATAGTATCAATCTTCATCATATATATATACAATAAAAAAATGATTTCTAAATTTTTGATTTTACGGTTTATAACATAACTTGGTTACATTATCTATTTTTGTATGAGTTGTATTATTAGGTGGTGGACATTGCCATCTATCTCGTTTATATCTCATTACTCCGAATTCATTTGCTCCATTAGCAAAACATCCTTCAGTTGCTCTACCAAAATATCCAGGTTTACAATCTCTAAAACACAAAATGCCTTCTACGTGTCTATTCCAACTACAACCACCTCTATAACCAGTATTAAATATATTAATAGCCTCTCCAATATTATTCCCATCTTCTCTCATATGTGCACCACCTTCAGCCATACAATCACCTAATTCATTTTCTTTGGAATTAGATGGACAAGGTCGTAGATCTGCAGTTTTTGGATCAAATGCATTTTTAATATCTTCTAAAACCTTTTGTGCACCTCCATCTAGCATTTTTACAAAATCACCTAATTTATCAAGGCCAGATTTCATATTTTTTATACCGCTTATAAGTGGATTATTATCAGAAGTGTCTATTAAATTAATTGAAGAATTAGGTGCTTGAGGTTGAGCTTGAGCTTGTGCTACAGATTGTTTTATTTGTTCTCCAGCTTGTTTCATTTGATCAAAAAATGTAGGTGCTTGAGGTTGAGCTTGAGCTTGTGCTACAGATTGTTTCATTTGTTCTCCAGCTTGTTTCATTTGATCAAAAAATGTAGGTGCTTGAGGTTGAGCTTGAGCTTGTGCTACAGATTGTTTCATTTGTTCTCCAGCTCGTTTCATTTGATCAAAAAATGAAAATTTTTCAACTTTACTTGTTAAGACATATACAACTATAGATATTATAGATATTACACACAATATTAATAATATAGTATCAATCTTCATCATATATATATACAATAAAAAAATGATTTTGTTTTTATTTAAAGATAAAATTATGTTTTTACAATTAATTTTGTTAAACTGTGTTTTTTCTGCAGTTGTTTTACAACCAAACAATATAATTTGTTTTCCAGAAAGAGATTTCTGTAGTTTTGAAAATTTTATTGATAATACAGGTAAAAGTTTATTAGTTGAAGTTAATCGTAATGGAGCAGTTGTTGGTTCAGCTACTGGAACAGTATCTGGAAATATTGATGCATTTGAAATTAATCATCCAGGTGCACGTTGTTGGGGAGATGGTACAACTTTAAAGGTTACACCAGATATTCAAGCAGGAGACTTAATTACAATTAAAAGTGGTGCTTTGTTATTAGGTGATATGACTATTCAAAATGGATATATCTCTACTTATGATTTAACAGGTACTACGTTAACAATTAAAGGATTTGTAGCATCAACTGTTGTATCAAACAACATTGAAATAAGAGTTGTTAATCCACTGTTACTTGGCACTACAGTTCAAAAGAGACAAGTCAATGCTGTTTTTGGCCCTTTAACACCGAATCCTGGATATACATCAAGAGTTGAAGTTGTTGGTACGGAATTTACAGCAACGTTTATTTTTGGGACTCAAGAAGCTGCAGATATTGCTGGTAGCGGTGAAGGATTTTCTATGAGAATGTGGCAGGAAACTGCTGCGGATGGTGCGCGTCAAGGTTTAACTATTTCAGAATATGGTGAAGTTGGTGGACCTTGGTCAAGTGTTTGTCCACAAGGTCCTCAAAATCTTGGAAGTCCTATACCACATGCTGTAGCTATATTTGGTAACTTGATTAAATTTTTACCTGGACAAGACATTATTAGTGCACCTGCAACAACTGGATATAGTATTAATGTATTGCGTGGAAATCAAATTTATGGTTATCGTCTACCAAAAACCGATACTCAAGTAGCATTTGATTTAACACCATTAGCTACAGGTGACATTATTGAACTTAGATCGATGATTGGGACAAAAATGTCTGATTCATTTGTGACTACATATCAACCACGAGATATTATTCCAACTATTCTATCATTACCAACAAATGATGCTATTACAGAAGTTCAAACGGAATTAGTTATTTTAGATTCTAATACAAATCAAATTGTATATACTTTAGATGATTCTGCTGTATTGGATGTTAATAATAAAATTTCACCAAATGCTATTCTTTATTATACACCAATTCACGTTACTAGACCATTTACATTACGAGCAGTCTCATTTGATCATACTGGTAAATTTACATCGGAATTAGTTGGAAAATTTGCACCACCAACTGCTATATTACCACAAGCTATTACAGTAGCTCCTATAACTATTATTGAAAATGGAGGTATTACATTATCTTGGACAAAACCAGATGATCCAACTATCAATGGATTTGGCGTTGAAATCTTTACATCAGGTGGTGTTAAAGTTGGTACAACTCGTGTTGGAACAGCTACATTATTAGTTATTAAAGATCTTGTTCCAGGTACACCCTATCAATTTTCAGTAATGACACAAAGTACAGGTGGATCAAGTGTAGCTAGTCCAAAAACAGCATCAATTGTCTTTCCGTTACCTACAGATCTTATAACTATTACTGGTGCAAGATATATTGCAAATAGACAATTTAGAATCACAGGAACTGGTAATGCTGCTGCTACTGCGACATTGCATTCTACAAATGCAGATGGTACAATTGGTAGTATTATTTTTATCAGAGGTACGGTTAGATCTATTTCAGCACCAATTGTATGTGTTGGAGCAACATGTACATTTACTATAGATGTAAGAAATAATGCTGTTCCACTTGCAAGACCAGTTAGAATTTATGTAAAATCTAGTCGCGGTGGTGTATCTGGACCATTTGTAGTAGTTTAATTAAAAAAAACAAAAAATGAATTTAAAATGATATCGATTATAAAATTGCTAATATCAACAGAAATGTATTCTTCTAAACGCGACGCTTTAATCTATGGTGATAATATTCCTTTATATAGAATTTTATATATAAAAAGGACTTTGAAAAAGCTAGATGAAATGATTAAAAAGGGAATTAAAGAACAAAATCGTAAAAAAACATTGAATGAAATTTATGAGAATGGTGTCGATCGTGTCGATCGTGTCGATGGAATTAATGTAAATAAACGTAAAGTGTCATTTGATTTAGATTAAATAATAAAAATGAATTAAAATATAAAAATGTATTAGTTTAAATGAGTATTAACTTGGGATGCGATTCTATGTGCGATTCTATGTGCGATAATATAGGAGAATGTGTAAAATGTGATAAAACGTACATTTTGGTGTTATGAATGTGAAAATGGATTTTGTTATGATTGCGAAGAAAGTACCTTGCCGTCTAATATTAAAGGTATTGGTGTAATGGATTTTGTTATGTGCTATAAAATTAAAAATTGATTGATATTAGAATAACTTTTTTTTATTTTAATATATTATAAAATGATGAAATTAAACAAGTTTAAATTTAAAAAACTAGATAAAAAACAAATTATGGACATAACATATGTTATCATAATTCTTCTCGTATTAGGATTATTTTATTATACGTATAATAAAGCAGAAAAATATGAAAATTTTTATCAACCTCTTTGGGTAGAAGCAGAAAAAGAAAAAAAAGCTGCTATCGCCGCTATTAAAGCCGCTGAAGAAGCTAAAGCTGCAGCTGATGCAGGTGCAGCAGCAGAAAGAAAACGTAAAGAAGAAGAAGCTAAAAAATTCATTACTATTTTTGGTGTAAAAATTCCTAAACTAATCTAATAAAACGTTCTTTTTATCTTTTATATTATTACTGAATTATATATTTTTTTTATCTTTGGTAATAATATACACAATGTCTAGTCATCATCACCACAAACATCACAAACACCATAAGCACCACAAACATCACAAGCATCGCCATTATTATTACTACTGTGATAGTCATCATTATGACCATTATCTTTTTTGGAGACTCTCTTATCCATATGGTTTAAGATATTTTTTTTAGATACCTTGCCGTTTAAAAGGTACCTTTTTTAGATACCTTGCCGTTTAAAAGGTACCTTTTTAGATAACTTTTACGTTAAATTTAAATTCTAGATTATATGTATATATAATGAAAAGTTGGTTTATATTTGCACATATAACTGACAAAGATGAGGATGAAGAATTTTACGATAATTTTAAAAAATGTAGAAAAAATTTAGACACTAATACTAGTGTATATATCTTAAAAATATATAGTAAACGTTTAGCAAATATCATTTACATGACATCAGATGAAGAAATATTATTAAAAAAAAGTCAACAAAGAAATTATAGTAGAAAACGTTGGTTAGAAAATCTAGTTGATTTAATAAAACTTGATTCAATTGATAGAAAAACTGATATAAAAGCTATATCGTATTATGGTCACGGTGGGTCTGTTGTTGTAGGTCCATGGGATGATCCATTTTTAGGAGTTTCTGAATTATTAGAGTATATAGTGAAACCATTTAATATTAAATTAATAGCATACGATGCATGTTATATGGGTGGAGTTACTTCAATATATGAAACATCACATTATTCTAAATTTGCAGTAGCTAGTCCAAGTTGGCATCCAGATTTAAGTGTATCTATATTAAAAAATTTTGGTACATTACCAAATGTAAACGACGATAAAACATGGAAAAATTATACAAAAAATTTAGCTTGCGAATTTAAACGCACTAACAAATACAAACCAAAATATAGTTGTTTAGTACCACTTGATTTGCGTAAATTTAAAAATATTGTAAAAAAAATAAAAGTCTTGAAATTAACAAGCGATACAGTGTTAAAATTATCTGATCCTCAACAATTTGATTTATTTCTAAGTATAACTGATCAAAAAATAGCAAAGGATATACAGAAAACTGTTATTAGCAATTTTTGTATTAATGAATGTCCAGAGAGAATACATGGAATAAGTATAAGAGAACCAGATCCTAAAGATCCTTGGCATAAATTTTTTGTCAAGACAAAATGGTATAAAATATTAAATAATATAGAAATCATTAGTGACAAAGAAATTAAATTAAAACAAATCAAAGAAAGATCTAAAAGGAAAAATTTATATTCAAAAGATTGTTGATTTAAAATGTTTATTTCATTCTTTTTAAATATTCTAATAACAGTGATTTATGTATTTTTTTTATCTTTTATAATAATATAAAAAATAAAAAAGAATGAATAAAACAAATAACTCGCAAGCTACAAATTCTACATGTGGTTCTAAAAATAAAACGTTTATAAATAAAAATAGGATATATCATAATCCTTTAAAAAATTCATCTACCACAGGATCATATGTTACATATGTAAATTTATATCTTCATCCTAATTCACATAATACGACAAATGCGACAAATGATACAAATACAAATGATACTAGTAAAAATTTAAAAGCATCTAAAAAACCAATGTGTAATAATAAAGAATGTCATTATTATGATCCTTTATGCGATGAATATTACTATTGTTGTAATCCAAGTTGTTATTGTTTTGACCCATTCTATTTTGATTTGTATCCATATGACCCATATTTATTCTAAACTTCTAAAATAATTATTTCTTGTTAAAATTTCATCCAATACATTATTAGGAATATTTAATTCATTTTGCAAACCCTTCATACCTCTACATTCTTTTGGTAAACATTTTTTTGAAAACCCTCTTCCATCATCTCCAGGTACTGTAGTACCATATTTTCCTATTCGTGGCTCTAATGGAAAAAGTGTTTTAAAACTTTGATAATCAATATTGAATTTATTACATATTTCATAGATTTCATTAAAATACCATACCTTTACAGCTAAAAAAGTATTTATAGTATATTTAAATAATTCCATTTCTTCAAATGTTCTTGTATAACACTTAAAACCACCTTTTTGTGATAAAAGTCTTTTGTAAAATGGTAACTTTTTATGTTTATACATGTAATTAGTAAATAAATTAATCAACTTTTCAGTTGTATCATCATCTTTTCCAGAATGATTACCAAATAATGAAAAATTTGCATTATACATATCATCTTTTGCAGTAAGTTCTCTTAAAAATTCAGGGCAAAAGACAATATCTACAAGTTCATTATGATATTTTTCATATAACTCTCTTATAGTTCCTGGTTTAACTGTGCTTTTAATAAGAATAATAGATTTTTTTTTAATAGCTAAAGAAAGATCCTTTACAACTTTTTCAACTATCGAAGTGTCGCAATTTCCATCATCATCACTTGGTGTAGGAACACTAATAAAATAAATATTGGTACCTTGCTGTCTATCGACATCGTGTGTAAATCTAGGCATATCGAGTTCATTTTCAGACTCATTTACCATGTTGTTTATATCATCATAATAAGAATACGTACCAGTTTTAATTGGTGTAATAACATCGTATACATTATAATGAATGTTATTTTTTTCTAAAACGTGACCAATAGACCCTCCTACAAAACCAAAACCGCAAATATTTATAGAAAAGTTCATATATATTCGTCTTATATTCGTTTTATAATAAAAGTACAAATTATTAACGCAAAAAGAAAATAGACAGTATTTTTATTTTTTGGTAAATCTTTTTTTTGGTACCTTACTGATCTGGCTGAAGCTCAGTTTCGGCAAAGTAACGCTTTTTTTTTTAAAAGCTTATTTTTTTGTAAATTTATTTTGTTTATATATATTATATGGATGAAAGGATAAAATTAGATAAAAACCAAAAAATCGTGTTTTTAGGGTGTGGATCTGTAGCAAAATGTTGTATATATTATTTAAATAAATTTATCAAATATAAACCACAACAAGTTTTTATTATAGATAAAGATATAAATACTAGTAAATTTCCATCTGTTGTAGAAATTGTACGTAATGGAGCTACATTTTTACATTTTGAAATAAAAAGACATAATTTAACTTTATTATTTGATGAAAAATTAAAATTAAAAAAGGATGATATTATTATTGATCTAACAACTCAAACATGTACTTATATTATTTTTCAAGAATGTAGAATGAGAAACATTTTATATATCAATACTTCTATTGAAGAGGATGATATTGTTGAAGATAGTACGATTCACTGTCCAGTTAACAATGGTATTTTTTTACAGCATGTAAACTTGCAATTAATAGCTGAAAAAACAAAAGATTATGGTGACACAACAAGTTTAATTGAATTTGGTATGAATCCTGGATTGATTTCTGTATTTGTAAAACAAGGTATTATAAACTTGGCTAAACAGGTTATAAAATATAGGAAATCAAAGAATAAAAATGTAAATAAACATATGGAACAATATGTCAAAGAAAAAAATCATAAAAAACTAGCAAAAATGTTGGGTATAGAGGTTATGCATTGTTCAGAAATTGATACTCAATTGCCAGAGGTAATTAATAAAGATATTTTTATCAATACTTGGAGTTGTGTTGGTTTAATTACAGAGGGTCTTGAACCAGCAGAAATTCAAATGGGTACTCACGAAAAATATATTCCTTTTGCTAAATCAGCTGTTAATCAAGTAATTCCTCAATTATTAATAACAAAGGCGTATGGTAAAGATTTAAAATTTGAATCTATAGCACCTTTAAAAATTAATAGTGATAATAGTATTACATTTACTAAATTTGAAGGCCGTTGTATTCATCATGGCGAAGGTATTTCATTAAATCGTTATTTGGGGTCATTTAAATATGCACCAACTATGCATTATGTATACAAGTTAAATCCTCATACGGAAGAAATGATTGATAAAATACCTCCATCAGAAATGATTAAAATATTGAATGATCCATCTAGGTGGAAAGTATTAAATATGTATGAAGATAAAATAAATGGTTATGATAATATTGGAACTCTTTTTGTATCTCGAAAAAATCCTTTTACTGAAAGTGAAGAATTATTTTATTTTTGGACTGGTTCTATATTAAATACAGATTATACTAAAAATGTATTAAAAGATCAATATTTTGGCCCAACTGTTATTCAAGTTATGGCTGGAGTTTTATCAGGAGTTGTTTGGATGATGAAGCACAAGAATAGAGGATTGTGTTTTGGAGAGGATATTGATGATAAATTTGTTATTAATATGTGTAAAAAATACTTGGGTGTATATTACTCTAGACCTGTTATAGTTCCTAAAGAACACGAATTAAGTGGTACTACAATGGATAAATTATTTGTAGATAAAAACGCTGAAAAAACTGACGTTGATGATCTTTAATTAAATAATCGACATGAAATGCAAATAAAAATAAAAAATCGAATTTAAATTTAAAAATAAGAAATTGTAAGGTACTTTTAAATGCAATTTCTTATTTTAATCTTGTCAATTAATTTTGTTGCATGTTTATCTAAACATTCAAGAAAAAATAAAGTAATTCAAGTACGTCTTCCTTCTTGGAAACCTAAAGAAAAATTTTACAATCCTCGTAAAGTAGACTGGGTTAGTGTAATAAGTGGATGTAAAGCAGCATGTCGTTATGAAAAACGTTTGTGTAATTTTTATGTTCGAGCAGCAGCTCATGATTCTTTATCAGTATCTGAAGGTTTTGGTGGCGCAGATGGATCATTATTATTAACAGAAGATGAACTCAGAAGATCAGAAAACAATTATGATAATTTCGCATACTTATTATCAAAAAATGCATTAGCTTTAGCAAAAAAATACGATACATCTGTAGCAGACATCGTCGCAGTATGTGGTGCTGTAGCAACTGAATTTTTAGGAGGTCCTAAAATTATTAAAAGTGATAATATACAACCTTTTTTAGTTGGACGTCATGATCGTACACTACCAAATCCAACAAATTCTCTTGCACCTGCAAATATGAATACAACTGGGTTTAGTTCATTTGCAAAAAGTAAAAATTTAACAATAGAAGAAATGACTGCTTTAATGGGTTCCCATACTTTATTAGATGAAAAAGGATGTTTAAAAAAAGACAATTCTTATTGCGATCCTAAAAAATCTAAATGTACAAATATACTAATGTATAATTGGTCAAACATTTATTATAAAGAAACATGTGTATCTAAAATCACAATAAATAATCCACCAGTATTAAGTACATTACCATTACCAACTCGTGAATTTTTTATTCAACAAGATCTTTGTAAATTTACAAGTAAAGAATTTCGTAAACGTCAAGAAGAAATATTAGCACAAGAATTAGTCGATTTAAATCCTGATCCTAATACATTAGTTATTGATCAAGACCTAGAATTTGAAGATGTCACTTGGTATAATAATATTGCAAAAAAATGGTCTTATACAATTCATGACGCTTGGATGGGAAAAGCATGCCAAGGAGACTTGACAAAAACACCATACAATGACGATATTCAAACATATATGAATAAATTTAAAGATCATTCAAATGAATGGGATATTACATATATTAGAGCTTATAAAAAAATGGTTAATACTGGTGCTATTTGGAATAAAAATGGTGGGTTTCCTATATCTGGTCTAGAATGCTATTCAGGATATACAACATCTATTCCTAAAATTAATTGCAATACTTGTAATAAATTATGTCATACATCATGTAGATGCAAAACTGCATTTAATGAAAATGATTCTTTTTATCAATAATCATCCATTAAAAAAGAAATGATAAAAAAATGATAAGAGAAATAAAAGAATTTTTATTATCTTTTGTAGAACTATAAAGTTCTGTTGTTTCTATTGTTTTTACTGTTTTTGTTTCTACTACCTTCGTTGACAAATTAAGATCTTGACATTCTTCTGTTTCTATTGCTTCTGATTCTGTTTCTATTGATTCTGTTTCTGTCGTTTCTGTTGCTTCTGTTGCTTCTGTTTCTGTTGGTTCTATTTCTGTTGGTTCTGTTGGTTCTGTTGGTTCTGTTGGTTCTGTTGGTTCTGTTGGTTCTGTTGGTTCTGTTGGTTCTGTTGGTTCATCATTTTGTCTACCAAGATCTAAACCATCTTCAAGAACGTTATTATTTAAAAGATCTTGACATTCTTCTAATAGATCATTTTCTCGTGTTTCATCAAAAATACATTCGTTATCATAATAAAAACAAATATTTCTTGAATATTCGCATTTATCCTTTCCAGCATCTTTGTATACTGTTGTATCACCTTTAGCTCTACAATATTCGTATTTTTCAAGCCATTTTACAACATTTAAATTATCTTCTTTATATAATACATGACTAGAAACTGGTCCGTTAATCGATTGATAATCGCATTTAAAAGATAATGCATTACAGTAATAAAATAATAAAATTATATTAAACATAGTGTTTAATATAATACACACATTTTTATCGTAATATAAACGTAAAAAAATAATAATAATTTTTAATAATAATAATTTTTAATAAATACATCTATTAATACCATCAACGATAGTTTTTGAATATAAACTTTTATATATTTCATTTATAAAATCATTTTTCGATTTTTAAATTTTTTAAAATCATATTGAAAATATAATATGTCAGTATCTAAATCATAAATTCCACGAGTAATACTAGAATAATCTGGAGCACTACATTTGAAATCTAATACAAATTTAAAATTTTTAAATTCTGGAAATAAAGATTTTTCTTCACTACAATGATATCTTATTGGACATTTTGAATAATTATAAATAATCATACTTTATGTTTTTATTAAATTTTATATGTTTTATTAAATTTTTTTATTTTTTTGATCAATTTCAATAAATTAATTTATTGAAATCTATAACTTTTTTTAAAAAAGTTTTGCTGATATTACCATTTCACTTACCAATTCTTTAAATGTAATTTTGGGTTCCCATCCTAGTTCTCTTTTTGCTTTTGAAGCATCTCCAATTAAACATTCTATATCAATATCTCTATAATATTTCTTATTAACTTGTACCAAAGTTTCTCCTGTTAATGAGTTTATTCCAACTTCATCTATTCCTGATCCACACCATTCTATTTTAATTCCTATTTCTTCAAATGCTAATTCAACAAATTCTCTAACAGAATGTGTTTCTCCAGTTGCTAAAACATAATTATCGGGTTTATCTTTTTGTAACATTAACCAAATTCCATAAACATAATCTCTACTATGACCCCAGTCACGTGTTGCATTTAAATTACCTAATTGCAATGGTTTACTAAAATTAGCCTTTCCTACATATCTAGCAATCTTTTGTGTTACAAACGTCCCACCTCGTCGTGGACTTTCGTGGTTAAAAAGTAAAGAATTTACAACAAACATTCCATACGCATCACGGTACATATTACATAAATGTTCCGCAGCCATTTTAGAAATACCATAAACACTAACTGGTCTTTGTGGAGATTCTTCGTTTAATATAACAGATCCGTCACTTGTATTACCGAATTGCTCACTAGTTGACGCTTGATAAATTTTACACGTTTTCTCCATTCCTAAATTTTTAACACTTTGTAAGATAGTAAGAACTCCCAGAGTGTTTGTTTGAAATGTATAATTCTCAATATCATGACTCACTTTCACATGTGACATAGCAGAGAGGTTGTAAATTTCACACGGCCTAACTTTAGATATAATATTAAAAATATTCATAGAATCTGTAATATCACCGTGATGTAAATGAAGTTTATCAAAAATATGATCAATGTTTTGTGTATTAAATGTAGCAGAACGCCTAATAATACCATGTACAATGTATCCTTTTTCTAATAATAATTCTGCTAAAAAACTTCCATCTTGTCCTGTAATTCCTACTAAGAGTGCTATTTTTTTATTTTCTTTTGATAATTCCATTATTAATATATATTGATAATTGTTTTTAAATCAAAATTTTGAACGAAATTTGACATTTCTTTGATCAATATAGGTTCGTAATTAATATCATTTTCTATACATAATCTTTTCATAATTATAAGAGGTTTTGCAAATATAGGGTACTTTCCAATAAGTACAGTAGTACTTTTACTTCCAAAATTTGTAGCATAAGATAATTTACCACCTTTTAAAATTTCTCTAAACAATTGACCAGAACCCATTCCACATTTTTCTTTAGTTTCATTTGAACGAATCAACCCATATGAATTATTTAATGGACCAATCTTCCCTCTTTGTGATACACTCATTTTTAATCTAGTTTTATCTGATACTTTTTTACCTTTCGTTGCTTCACTGATTTTCTTTTTTTTTTCTTCGCTACAAACTCTATTTAAATTTCCACCACTATCATTATTATAACCATTATTCCTATTCAATGTACCAAATAATTCTATAAAATAACATTCCCAAAAATCTAATTTATCATAATTTATAGTCTGATCTTTCATTAAAATTGTATATTCAAAATTTTCATATCCGTATTTTCTCATAGCTAAATATATGTAATAATTCTTTTTAGTGTGATTACATTTATGACATCTCTTTCTACTTTCAAAATTAACTGTTTGACCTATATATTTTTTACCATTCGTTAAATTTTCAATTAAATAGACACAAGCTATTTTCTGTTTCATTATATTAGTTAAGTAGTATAATATGTGTTGTTTTTAAATTAATTTTTGTAAATTTTTATTTAAAATATGTTATTTGTATATTTACAATAAATTGTACAATTGCAGAATTTTATTTTATTAGTGTATTATATAACATAAAATAA